>TARA_A100001201_G_scaffold2589_4_pt1 | contig 42454 bp, 46 predicted proteins | sample TARA_A100001201 | Tara Oceans TARA_A100001201 (sample SAMEA2619872) | marine metagenome | biome: marine biome (ENVO:00000447); feature: surface water layer (ENVO:00002042); material: "saline water (ENVO:00002010), including plankton (ENVO:xxxxxxxx)" | depth 5 m | reverse complement strand
TAATCAAGGGTGTAGGACTTTTTGAGGGTTCCATTCAACAAAATACAAAGATTATTGAGATGTGATTGAACTGTAAAGTGTTTTTCTATTTCTTGCATTAACCAAAACCTATTTGTGAGCGACTTCTATGTGGTGGGGGTGGAAGTCTATCTAAAACATCGATGTGAGAAAGAAACGCTTTTTTGTTCCACCAAATTTCTTGTGCTGATAGGTAATCATCAACCACAACACTTTCACCTGTTTTACTTACAATTCTATACTGGTGACGATCATAATCTTTATACGATGATTGCTCAAAGTATTGTGGATCGTCTGGTTGAATCAGTGCAGTCATGATGTTAATCGATGGTAGTAATCATCTAGTTTTTGTTTAATCTCTTTGTGACTTACAGTGGAATTAGAGATTTGTTCACCTCTAGCAATGGTATAAGAAGAGGCGCAATTCAACACCTCTTGAAGATACTTGACTTCTTCTAAAGTAAAATTCATTGCCAACGCTTTGTCTTAAGGTGATTGAGAACATCCTGACGAATATCCATCAGTTCGTGATAACACTTCTGATTGTGGGCACATTGACGAAGTGCTGGATCAGGTTTAATTACAGATTCGATGAAAATGTCTAAACCTCGATTCCATTTTTCTTGTTTAGATTCTCCATCATCAATAGTGTACTGATCCTTCATAAACCTCTCCGTTTTGACTATTTAATCAGTTTCCAGTTAGGATCATTTTCCTTCTCCATCCAGAAGAAGTACCTACCTGAAATGGAAGCGAGAAACATACGTCGATCATCTTCCTTTTCTATTTTACATGAATGTAGGAGATCCATTTCATTAGCGAAACGATTCTTTGCTTTTGATGTCTTTGGTTGGACAGCAACGAATTTAGATTTAGTGATTTGCATACTATAAGGGATGTTTGGAGGTTACTAATAATCTATAAATTATAATTCTTATCAACCTCGACAAAGGTATTCTACTAATAAATTAAGAACCTGTCAAGCGGTTGTGAAACATGTTACGATTTTCTTTAATTCCCATGTAATCTTTATAGAGAATTTCTTCCATCGTTCTTGCTTCATGTTCCCATGGTTGTTCATCATATGATAGATGATTAGCATCAACATCTTTCCAATGTCTGACACCTCTCTTATCTCTAAGTGTTCCTTTGACGTGTTGATAAACATGCCAGAGTTCATGTAGGAGAGTAGAGATGTAATCATCTACACTGAGGGTTGTTTCCATCTCAATCAGAAACTCACGAGGACGATGATCGCAATCCATGACAGTGCAAAAACCCATTGCTGCCTCACGTTTTAACCCTCTGTGAGACACTGTGATGTCTAGGTGATGGTTAGGCAGATACTTTGCTTTGAACCATTCTATAACGTCCCTACAGCGCCTCCTGGATGCCTTTCCAGTGATGTCAAGATAGAGCATTGATCGCAGCAGCAGTTACACGGGTTCCCCAGTTCATCAACCAGAAAAATGAAACAATGAAGATCAGTTTGTGGGTGGCAGTCATCCTCCTCCGCGTGTATGCAGATATTATAAAACCCGTCAAGCGTAAACCTGACGGGTGTGTGCCACTTCTTAAAGTGATTAGTTGTATGTAAAACTTTTCGATTTATCTTTTTTGTTTGAAGTAATAATTTTATAATCAATGTTAAATGTTTGACGAATACCTTTTGTTTGTGGATATGTTCCATGCGGCACCCAATGAGGAAAAATTAAAAGTTTTCCAACTTCTGGATTAATTTCCAAAACACGATCATTTTCATAGTAATATGGATTTTCTGCTCCCACATGAGTTGCTAAGAAAATATTATTTTCTGGTTCATCTTCTACATTTGTTTCTGGAACTTCCAAATAAACAAGAGTAGAAATTCCATCTAAACCTCCTCTATTATGACAATGCATCGTATGATAAGAATTTTCTTCTCCAATCACACTCCATACATTCATATGATTTAAGTCAATATATTCTTCTTTCTTTTTATCAAATAAATTTGCTGCACAAATTCTATTCCAAATCTGATTTTTGTATTTCTTTTCAAATTCATAAAATCTTGAATCGTTTGTAAAGAAACCATCTTTTTGTTGAACTAACCAATATTGTTCTGCATTTTTTCCTATGGTACTATAACCCTCTTTATTTCTATGAAAATTATTTAAATTTTCTTGAATGATGGTTTTTATTTCAACAACAAGATGACTATCAAGATAATCCTCAATAATCCAAGAACTTTTATTTTCAAATACTCTCATAATTATTTTTCATAAATTTCATCTCCAACGACTAAAACATCAATTTCAGTAGTGGAGAATAAGTTAAGTGCATCTTCAATAGATCCTGCTATTGGTTTTCCTCCATTATTTAAGGATGTATTCAGAACCATTGGTATTCCAGATAAACTTTTGAATTCATCAATCAAAGAATAATAGTTGTGCAGATCTTTAGATACAGTTTGAACTCTACATGTCCCATCAATGTGAGTTACGGGAGCAAACGAGTCTTTATCAAGAACGTCCATGACGTATAACATATAAGGAGACTCTTCATTCCAATCAAAATAATTAGACACCTCCTCTTCGAGAATAGATGCACCGAAAGGCCTAAACCATTCTCTATGTTTTACTTTTTGATTAATGATTTCCTTCCCGTCTTTGACACTTGGGTTCATAAGAATACTTCTGTTCCCTAATGCTCTTGCTCCAATTTCACCACTCCCTTGATACCATCCAACAATCTTCTCTTCATCTAAGAACTTTGCTGTCTTTTTGATGGTTTCTACTGATGGACTACTGGTTGGTGATTCATCGGACTGCCAATATGGAAAACCAGAATTGTCAAATGATTCTTGATCAAAATACATGCGAAGGAATTCTACAATACCTAAAGATAATCCTTCATCATTACAATGGGGAGGTATGAAAAGATTGTTCCTTTGTTGTTTGATCTTAGAATTTATGATGGTATTTTGAGATATTCCACCACTATAGAATATTTTATCAGCAGTGTTTGTTTTTTCTACAAAGTAATCTACAAAAATTTTCTCAGTATGTTCATGACAGTATCTTACAGAGTCGCATATATCTTGGAAGTCTCTATCAATGTTCTTCTCTTTGAATCTTTCACCATACCACAATTTATTCAAGGAACTTAAGTCATATTGTTGATATGTTGGACTGAATTTTTTAGATCCATATCCTTTCAATGCCATTAACTTGCCAGCATGATCTAGTCCAGAACCATCGAGTCCAATGTAACAACCGATTGATCCCAGGATTATACCGAGACTATCAAAGTCGCACATGTGATGTTCTGCAATCTTTTTCTCATTTCTAAACAAAGAATGAGAGATGTAATCATCACCAAAACCATCAAAGACAAATCCATAATCAGACTCAACATCTAATGTCCAACAACTCAAAAGATGTGCATAGTGATGATCTACTCTAAAAATTGGACAGTCGAATCCAAAAAGTTCAAACAGAGGTACTTTTATATTCTCAAAAAGTTTACTCTCATCGCATTGAATGTATGGATGTCTAAAACAATCCAAAACAATTCCTATTGCATCTATTTCTTTTGGATCTATACCCCACTTTTTGATTATCTTAGTCCAACCACTTAAATCTTTATATCCAAAGTGTTTTACTTGATAATCTCTTTCTGGTTTGTAATACTTTACTGTCGTGCCATCAGTATATGTAACATTTGAATCATGTTCACATAATCTCAACCCCAAAAATTTCATAGGTACTTTGTTTTAAAAAGTTTGTAAGAGATTGTGGTTCTTAATCCAGTAAAATCTTTGGAAGGTGCTTGTCCATAGTGTAGCACGTTTCCTGGAAAATATATGGCACTATTTGGTTCTGGATAGATCGAAAATATTTCGTCTGTTTTAGGATCTCGAAATACTGTATTACCTTCCCACCCTTCTTTCCATTCTGTATTTGCATAATACAAAAACGTGCATCCAAAAGGATTGTCAATATGCCAAGATCCATCTAATCCAAATGTCTGCCCATTAGCATAGATTCTTTCTATACTTAACAACTGTCCCACTTCTCCAGTATAACTGGATTGAATTAAATCATACACAATCTTATACAGATGTTTACTAAAAAAATCTAAGTGTCCAAGGTGCATACCCCAAAAAGGTTTGTGTTTACTTTTTTCATCACTATAGTTTCCCCATGCCCAATTTGGAGTGTTGAGATGCCCCTGAATTATTTTTACGTCTTCCTCAGAAAAAACGTCTTTATATACCTTGACTTTATCTTTAAGCATAAGTTACCTTCTTTCTCATTAGTTTTTTGTCGAAAGTTATTCTTAGTAAACTTCTTGGATTTTCCTCAGTAAACTCTTCAGTTACATTTGGAGAATGAAATAGATTTCCATTGTATACAATCGCTTGATTTGGTTTATACACTTGAGTGTTAATCAATCTAACCTTTGGGTTTTTTTGATTATCTAGGTATTGTTTAAATTGTTCCAAACTTAGATTATTCATGTCATGCGATTTTTGTAGATCTTGTGTAAGTTCTTCAACATGATCTTCCCACTCAGGAGATGTTTCTTCTGTGATATACTCTTTCCCTTTAAAGGTATAAAATTTTGTAGAAACAGGAACATGATTTAAGTTGACGAGGCAGATAGATTGAACTGCATCAAAAGCGTCCTTTACACTATCATAATGAGGAAAATATCCAGAGTTGGACAAAGATATTATTGGACTTGTGTCATGAAAGAAATAATTACACTCTGCCTTATATGATCTTACATCATCAGATACTTTATTATCTGCAACATATTTTTCCATTAATGATCTTCCAATCCAATTAGGAAAGAAACTTTCATATCCTGGTTTAGAATGAATTTGATATGTAATACATCCCCATTTTTCTCTTGACAAGAAAAAGTTCCGTGCTGCCTCGAAGTCTTCAAAGAAGTTATCAATCAGCGTTATATTATTTGAAATTTTTTTATAACTTTCACATCTCGGTTTACATGAGATGTCGTACATATCATTAAGTAGTTTCATATTTTTTATAAAAAGTTATTCGTAATAATGCTCTAGGAATTTCTTTAAACCACTCTTGAGTCATGTTCGGTGCATGATATACTGACATTGGAAAAAGTATTGCTTGATTTGGTTTATATTCTACCATCTTAATCAAACGTAGATCTGATTCGTCTCCTAAAAATTTATCTACAACATTTTTAGGATCACTATCTGCACCATAATGATTTATGAATTCTTGTCTTATAAATCTGCTGAAGGCACTCCACTCATCACTCATATCCTCCGTACAATGCTCTTGGTTTTTATATGTATAAAATTTTGTAGAGACTATCTTTTCATTCAAATTTACGAGACAAACATAATTTTTTACGTTTTCTTCATATGCGGCATCTATGTGAGGAAAATCATTTCCTAATGCTGTTCCATAGTTATTGTTATAAAAGTAATTACAGGTTACTGTATAAGAGTCTACATCGTCAAGTATTTTATTTTTGGCAACATATTTTTGCATTAGATACTTTCCCATCCAATTAGGGAAAAGACTTTCATATCCAAATCTATCATCTCCTTGGTAGTTTGGAATACATCTCCACCTATCTCTGCTTAAAAAGAACTTTTGTGCCTCATTAAAATCTTCAAAGAAATTATCAATTAGTACAACATCTTTCAGGGGATTGCTACATGTGTTCTTTCCCAAGGCGCATGAATTTTTGAATACTTTATCTAAAACTTTCATTACATGTACTTACCAATTTTATTTTCTGAATATTTACGAGGAGGTGGTTTTATTTCAAAGTCAAAGATGAGACATGTTCTCGGATCATCGCTCAAATGCTCTGAGAACGCATGTGGTGTAACTTGCGTATGAACAATTAAATCTCCACTTTCAACGTCAAGATAGTACGCTAGATCATCATGAACTTTTTCTACAATTATATCCCCAATGTCTTGTTTTAAAATGATCAGTTTGCTGCCATTTTTAGGAACATCAAGATAAAAAATTGCGGTGCCACTAACATCATTTCCCGAATAATGAACATGACACTTACCACTACAATGTTTATAAATTCTATTCACCCACATTCTTGTGAATAAAATTTCTTCGTTTAAATAATCTTCTCCAAAGTAATTTTTCAATACAAATTTACTTATGTAAGTTAGCAAAGGAGAAACATTTGTTAAGTTTATGATGTAGCGATTGCCCATTCCAACGGTGCTGACACCCTCTCCCACTTGCTCTGTAGGTATTTGCCATTTACTTACAACTTCTTTTTTCGCAAAAAGTTTATCTACACTACTTTTCAATTCAATATCATCATAAAGATTTGATGGCACTTTATGCTTTATAATCTCATGATCAAAAATTTTTAATTTTTCTATCATTGATATAAAGAGGATATGGATGCAGCAGATGATTTACGATTAAAGTCCTTCCATTTATCATGTAGACTCTGAGTTTCATTTTGAACGCTGAAAGTGACGATGCTGTATCTAGTTGATGTTTCGTCCTTAGTTACAAGAGGAGTAACTCCATGTATCTCTTTAGAATTAAAAAGTATAGCATGATTGTTGTTACATTTGTGGATATAGTCATACTCTGGAAAATATAAGTCTCCACCATCAAAAGTTGAAGTATCTTCCCATAAGAAAAATATCAAAGAAAAAACTCCATGATCGAAATGAGGTTTATAATAATCATTTCCTTTGTAACAATTCAAAAGTTCATTGCCCCACACTAAAGAGTGAAATACTCTCCTAAATGTAGGATTTTTCCATTCACTCTTGCCTATTTGTTTGATACGTTTATCAATGAACTTTGTTATTTTAGATTCATAATCTAATTGTAACAAGAAAATTCCATCACCTTTTTTCAAAGGTTCATCATCCTGACTTAATGCTGTTCCTGTAACATCTGGATTACCAAAGTATTGTTTCAGTCCTTTAATTTCTTCATGAACAATTTCCAATTCTCTAGAGGAAAAAACATCTTCCAATGTTACATGTAAAAAAGGTTCATTGTGGTGAATAACTTTCATAATCAAAAGAAATTGAAATTAACATTCATTCTGTATGGTTTAGTAGTACATGTTGTACTGTGATGCATTTTTGACGGATCAAATAGTAGAAGACGATTTTCTACAGATTCTACCTCTACTTCATTTTCCAACACAGTGAGTCCATCATTAGTGTTGAGATACAAAATTGCACCACGATGTTCGCAAGGGTAATCAAAATGATCCTCATGGTGTATTAGATTATCTGTAGATGGAAATAAATTTCCTTTTACTCTCATCAATGCTTTTGCCCCTAACATTTCCAAAACAGGAATGAACACTGATACTTCATCAGTTGTGTAAAGTCCTTCCCAGAACATGTGAATGAAATAATATGAAGCAGGGTTTGGCATTTGCTCCGAATTATTTGCGACAGTGTTTATAACATTCCATGTAAAATACTGATCAGTCATCATCTCTTTAATTTTAAGAAAATCTTTCCTAGAAAGAGCGTTATCTATGATTTTATAATCTATCATTTGTAGTTTGCATTAAGTTTTCCAATTTTTAGACAAGGTGTAAAGTTGATGTTAATTACACATCTCATCTCGTCTGTCGATGTAACTGAATGATGAGGTATTGAACCATCAAAGATTAACATCCTATTTTTCACGCACTCCACTTCTGCTGTGTCTTTTAATACTGTATGTCCATTGTTATCAGTAATATAAAACAATGCAACTTGATGTGGTTCTTTTCTATCAGTATGATCTAGATGATGTATATGATTGTCTGTTGGTGGTAAGAGATTTGCTCTTGCTATAATTACTTCCCCTTCCAATTTTTTAATGATTGGTTTAATCAGGTGTAAATGCTCACTGTTTACATAACGCCAAGTTTTTGTAGCAGGATGATGTCCAAGTCCAGTAAAAAGATGTGTATACATCCAGTCGTTCTCTTCATATCCTGTTGGGCCTAGTTCTTTATCTCTTACGATCCCTTCGTTAAAACTCCAAGGAACTATTTCACCCCCATATGTAGGACTTTCTGGGAAAAAAGCAGATTCAATACGATTAAAATCCTCTTCATCGAGAAAATTATCTATAATTTTATATTCACTCATAAGACATCTTTTTGCTTGGATCACTTGGTGAACTTAGATCTGGGTATTTTTTGGGTTCTCCTTGAAGTTGTTGTGTATGACAGAAGTTTACCCAACCAGTTGCAATATACTTATCACCACTTAGTGGAGGGTTACCTCTATGAGTATGAGTAAAAAATGCAGGCCAAAGAGCAAAAGTCCCTTTTTTTGGTTTTACTCTCATCGATTGATAAAGGAATTCTGTTTCTCCTCCATCTTCTACATCATTCAAATATAAAGTCCATGCTAAAACTCTTTCTCGATGATCTGCACCAAAATTTTCAACATAGGCATCATGTTCGCAGTGCCAAACATGATATCCTTGTGTTGGAGATGTTTTTTGTATCTTCATATATTTTATTTGGTGTCTCTGCAAATTTTGTAGTGCAGGATACTGAATATTATATAATGGATAGATGTATTCGTAATATCTATCTTGAAAAGGTTTGATAAACTCTAGATCCCAATCAAGTTCTAGAGATGGCCCAATGTTTAAAGCAACATCATCCATCCTGGTTAATACGTTATCACCTTCACCAAATCTACCATAAGTGTATCCCATCTTGTGACACTTTTCAAATAGTTTTATGGCATCATCACATTCTTCTGATGTAAATGCGTTTTCAAAAATACCAATAAAATCTTTAAACTCGTATTTTAGTTTACTTGGATCAAACATTTTTCTCAATCATAGGACATTTTTAGATTTGATGCAAGTTCGGCATCTTGCGTTTGACAGTATTGTCGATTTATATGTAAGTTAAACGAGGCGACAATTCTTGTTTCATCCGATTGATTAACAGGAACATAATGTGAAAGATTTGAAGGGAAAAAAATTATATCCCCTTCTTCGACATCTGGTTGATAACGTGTAAGTTCTCCATTTATGTAATCATGAAATGGAGAGACAAAGGTAAGTGATTGATGAACTTCTTTAGAATATTTAATCACAACACATGCAGAAAATCCCCAAGGCCCATGATTATGAACATCATGATTCATTCCCCTTTTATATTTCTGAAACCAGATTGTTACAGTGCGATGGAATTCAAGTCCTGATTCTTTTTCAAATGCACTGATTTCGTCTTCAAGTAAATTTGTTTTAATGTCGGATGGACTGGTGAGTACATTAATAACCTTTCTTTCTTCAAAACTATGAAATAAATCCAACAGTTGTTGTTTTTTAGACTGCCAATCTGCAATCTTATATCTATAAATTGGAATAGAAAATGCTGTAACTTTCATAAGTCACCGATAACTTACTTTGAAATTTTTATGCGTCTCACTAGAATCTGCATTTATAATCTTACTCCAATCTACAAAAGGTGAAAGGTGATTGAGATCTGCATGAGTAGAGTAACCTGGCATACAAGAAATTAAATATTTTCCATAATCTTCTGCCAACTTCCAAAATTTGTCATAATCTTTTGAAAAATGATATCCACTCTCTACTGGTTGTCCCTGCCAATCTTTTAATGCCAGAGTGCTAGAATACTCTTTGTGAATCTCAAAATCTTCTAACAACGTGGAGAACTTACAGGCAAAAGTTTGAGTGGTTGCAGGAACTGCTCTCCAATGAGAACTTTCCGTGGTTAAAATTTTGTAGAAACTATTGTCGTTTAAAAAGAAATCAAAATCATACAAGGTTACATATGAAGGATTTAATGTAAATCCCTCCAATAACATATTACACCAGTTTGGACGATGCACATAATCGTCTTCTAGAAAGTAAATGATAGTATCTGAAGAATAATTTTTGGACTTGATGTATTCTAAAGTTTCAAGGAAACTATCACATTCAGTTCCAACATCGATTATCTTGACATCTTTTTCATCCTTAAGAAACGTGTCTTTTATACTTCCACGGTGCTCATCATAGACAATATGATAGTCCGCAAGTTTTGGATCTATTGTATTCTTAAAATTCTGAAATCCCTTATACTTATTAAACCAAGAAGGCCTTTTTCGATCTGGATGTTCTTGAAGTTTTGAATAGTAGCAGTGTCGTAAAAAGACTTGAATCGGTTTAGTCATTGATATGAAATAGTTTTGTTTTTAACTGTAATTAGAGTTTCTACTTCGGGAAGATACAGATATTCTATCATACTATTCTTAAGTGTGTAAATTGCGTCTTGAAAGGTTTCAACCAATGGTTCTCCACCAAGATTAAAACTTGTATTCATTAGCATTGGAACACCAGTTCTCTCAAAGAAATGTGAAATCAAATTATAGAAGTAGTTATTCTGGTTTTGTGTGACTGTTTGAATGCGGCAGGTATTGTCGGCATGGATGATAGCAGGAACTTCCTCAATCGCATTTTTATATGCATCAACCGCATATTGCATATATGGACTTTCTTCTAGTGAAAGCATATTGAACCACTTATGTGCCTCTTCTTGCAGGATAGTGCCTGCAAATGGACGAAAATTTTCTCTCTTTTTAATTCGATTGACGATATCTTTTCCGTTCAATACTCTTGGATCAAACAACAGAGAACGATTACCAAGTGCCCTTTGTCCTGCTTCAGATTTACCTTGAAAGAGAGCAACCACATGTTTTTCAAGTAACAACTCTACGATATCATCATATGAAACTTTCTTTGCATTCAATCCAGAAAAATCATAACTCTCTTCTTGATATCCAATGTAAGCACTTTCAAGGGGTTTAATCTTTGATTTATCCTCGGTGTAATAGTATGCAGCGCCGATACAAATACCAGCATCAAAACAAATTGGATCGACATAAATGTTGATGTCTTTCAAATGTTTGAGGTAATGATAATTTGCAACACAATTTAATCCATAACCACCTGAAATCACTACATTTTTGATTCCAGTCTCTTCAGTATATTTTTCAATCATTCTAAGAATGTGATCTTGCGTTTCTTGTTGAAGATCATATGCTACATTAACTTTTCTCTTCCATTCTTCTGTGTTATATGGAATCTGAAGTTTTTCCTTATGATTTTTATATTGCGCCAATCCCATTATTTTTCCTGCACCATCAATTGCATTATATCCAAACAGTTCAGAATACTTACAAAATTTTTCTCCAACACTTAAATTATTTTCATCAACTGAAGAAATATATTTCCAAAAATTATCATTTATTTTGATTGTTCTAAATTCTCTAGTTCTTTGATATAATTCTTTTTCTTTTTGATTTCTTCTCAAGTGATATACAGATTCCAACTCAATAGTTCCATCATTTAAAATTGCACCAGAACCATCAACTGAAAAGCAAATCGCTTCATCAAATCCAGAATTATAAAATCCAGAATATGCATGATAAAGGTGGTGTCTTCCTTCCTCAACAATTAGTTCTTTATATGAAATCTTTGATAGACGCTCTTTTACTTTCTCCAAAGGATAAGTACAAGATTCAAGAAAGTGCTGAGTAACTATAATCTTATCAAAGAAAGTATCTTCTAAATTGTCTAAGATTTTATTGCAATGCACATCATGTTTTTTTCTGGAAAACCTCTCCTCCATTTGATATGAAATTAACTTACCATCTTCTACTACACAAATAGAAGTATCATGAACTACAAGTGGTATCGATAAAATTTTCATATCAATAAGTTAAAATTTTGTCTACATCTTTGATAATATTATCACAAATATCTGAGATCTCATCCTCAGTATACTCCATACACTCATGATTTAATCTGTTTGCAAGATCTGATTGAAGTTGAGATATTCTTAATGGTGTGTAGTGTGGTGTTTTTCTCTTGATAATTCTAAAATAATCTGGATATGACATATTCACTGCATCTGTTCCGCCCATGATAACACAACCTTTTGTACCTGTTGCTCTCGCAATATGTTGTCCTGCTGTGTCAACCCCAATAAAATAATCAACTTGACAAATTACTCCCATCCAATCTCTAAGGCTAATATCTGGTTGAGGAGCATATACAAACTTATTTTCTTCAGAAAGTAATTCTGGATATCCCATATAGATGATATTATATTTCTTAGAGAGATTCTTACAAAGTTCTAAAAATACATTATCTGGTAAAGATCTATAAGATTCATCATGAACACCAGAGTGTCCTATTTGTGCGGAGGATGCATATGGATTGATGACTATGGTTTGTACTTTTTGTTGTTTCTCAAATGCCCTATAGATTATTTCTTGTCCTTTGTTAATCTCTGAATATGACAGTTTAATAGTTTCATAATCTAGATCAGAGTGATCATTTGTTTCATTAATGATCTCATCAAATGCCTCTGCAATAGATATTTTTCCTTTGTAAAAATTAGGAACATGATATGGTTCTGCCGAAACCATTTCATCTGCCTTTAGAAATATATTTTCCCAAACTCCTTTTGTCTCTGGATCAAAAGTTCTTTCTTGAAGTTCAGGAATTCCTAGAGAAACAAATCCCCAACCAGAGATCATAACATACCACTCTTCCTCTGAATGATTCTTATAATACTTAATAAGTGCAGGGAGTGCAGCGATAACTCTTCCTAACCCACCATTAATATTAAAAATTTTCATTGATAAAAAAATGTAGTATTTGCCATTGATGTCAGAAATTCAATCCAATCTTCAACTCTTCTATTCCAGTTAAAATGGTAATCTATATATTCCTTCTGTTTCTGTAGATGTTCTTGTGTTTGTCTTAGATTGACTGTCTCAACCGCTTGCTTAAGTTTAGCATAGAATCTGTTTTCATGATTGTTAAAATCTTCATCAAATTGATACATCATAGTCCAATTAGAAGATGTTTCTGGTAAAGCACCTAATGATGAGTGAATACATAAACACCCTGCACTCATTGCTTCTAACAGAGATAGACAAAATGTTTCTTTCCAAATTGATGGATAAACAAAAATATGAGAAGATGCTAAAGATTTTTTAAGTTCTTCATTAGGCAAGTATCCAATGTTGTTAATTTTTGGATGCTCTTCTAGTCTTCTATATAAGTCTTCTCTCTTATATTGATCTTCCCAATCAGATAAACCATATATTTTCCAAGATGAATGCACTTTGAGTTCTACATTATCATACTCTTCTGAAAGTCTCTCAAAGGCATTTATAAGAATTGGTAACCCTCTTTCAGGATTGCAATGATGAACTAATACAATTTTATCTTTGGGTTTCTCACACGGTTCAATAGGATGCAATGCATACTTTATCACCTTACAATGAGAATATGGGATGTCATAATGTTTAACCCACTCCTCCATTTGAGTATATGAAATGAAAATTATTTTGTGAAACATTTTCCACCCACCATCTGCCAGTGGATTATAATTTTCAACTCCCATCATTTTTAACATCTCTTCTGTTTGCTTTGGTGATAGATGCACCCAAAATAAACGAATCTTATTTTGTTCAAGATGTCCGATTCTATCGCAAACTATTTGAAATTTATTTAAAAGTTTTTGTGGTAATCTTTTCTGCAGTTCATACTTAATAATTTCTGTCCCACCCATGGACTTTTTACTAAATGCATCAAATTCAATAGACATATCAACGATAGACAAACTTTTTCGATTTTTTTATTTGAGTGTATTGATCCCACCAATTATGATGGTTAATAAAAGGATCTCTCTCTTTTTCAAATTGAACATGAAGTGCTAAAGATGGAATTGGGTGAAACACTGGAACTTCAGATCTCCAGATATTTCCTAATGTAGTATCTTCCCATACAATACTACTATCCTCAATTTTTCCTTTATATTTTCTTGGTATAACTTTAAATTCTTTCGCAAGTTTTTCAAATTGAAACCAATGATTTCTAAAAACTGTGGGAGAAGTCATGAAAGTTTGAGTAGTCCAAGTAGAAGACTTCCAATGCCTGTATTTTCCTCTAGTGATTAAATATTCTTCTTTTGGATTAAACTCATATTCTTGTGGAGTGTCATATGGAAAAATACAAACTTCTTTCAAATCATAATGTCTCTTCAGACTAACATACGCGCCCACCATTTCAGAAATTGAACTTGGACAATGTAAATAGTCATCCTCTACTGAATATACTAAATCTGCAGTGGAATCTCTACAGTGTTCAAATTGTTTTAAAGCACTGTGGTTAAATCCTGCAACTTCTAAGTTTATTATCTTGCACGGATTTATTGACTGCTTAAAAATTTTTTTGATTTCTAAAATACAATCTTCCGTGCAATGATCATTCAATACAATGAAAGATATGTCTGTGTTGTTAGTAATATTCGCGGAGTTAATTAACGAGGATAAACATCCAATGATTAAATCTTTTTTGGGGACGTTTATGTATCTTGGTTTAACTCCATGAATATTGACACCATCATGAACTCTTACAACAATCTCAAGATGCATCAGATCCTGGATAATCAATACTTCCCTTTGGAAGTGCAATTACATTGAATGAAATAGAAATTCTTTCCTCATCATGGTTGTTAGTGGTAACAGAGTGTGGAAGATAAGATGGGAAGAATAAAATAGATCCTTCCTCAGGTTCAATCATAATTCTTTCTGCCGTGTACTCATTTTTGTGAGAAATCAGGGTGCATCCATCCCACATTGGGTTGAGTGCTTGATTTCTAAGAACTAATTTTCCACTGTCCTCAGGAACTTTCAGATAAAATACTCCCGAAAATACATGAGCATGAGTGTGCTCAGAATTCATTGCCTGACGAGTATCACTAAAATTCAACCAAGCAGAAGTCATGGCAACATCACAATCTACAAAATCTAGATCTGCACATGCTTTAAATCCCATCTGACAAATATATTCGTACAGAGGAGCAAGTTCTGGAACACTATGAAGAGTAGGTGGAGATTGATACCCACCAAAATTTGATCGAGTTACACCTTCAACTTCTTCTTTATATTTGTATACCGCTTCTAAAAATTGTTCCTGAAGTTCTTCAAAATCTGGAAATTCTGACTGCCAAAGAGGTACAGAATAAATGGGCATCAAATTCATGATCTTCTCAAGTTTTGCTTATAGTCTACCATATTTAGAACCAATAGCAAACCATTAAAAAAGGGACTCCGAAGAGTCCCCGTAATATTTAATATTTAAATATCAAATATCTACACATCTAAATGCACGTTGATAATAACCATTCCACTTATTGTTATTGTGTCCAGTGCATTGCTGCCCATTGGTATAACTAAATGATTGTGCCCTATCATTAGATTCTTGTCCCTGGTTCCAATAACGCGAATTATTGTAGGCATCAAAATATTGTCTACACGCCCAAGCAAAACTGGGATTACCGTAGAACCAACCTAAATCACCATAACTTTGTTGTGCCTTTGTTGTGGCATCACTTTGTCCATAGAAGTTTCTGCTAACCTGTGCGTCATAAGGAACGACAAACCATCTCTTGGTTGAAGTAATGCAGAACAGGAATCCACAACAGTCAATTGTAGCTCCATTACACCCATTTTGAACGCCACAGAATTGCTCAGATAATCTAAACACTCCTTTATTGAAAGGATCAAAGCATCTACATCCTAAGGTGGTAGCTTCACCTTTAGGGCCTCTAATCGGGCCAATAACTCCACCGTTACCTGGACTTTTATTTCTAGTTCCACCAAGTCTTCTATTTTGAAATGTTGGCCTAAAAACTCCTGCTGGTGACATACTGATTACTCCTCAGGGATAACGTATTTACCATCAGTCAAATCAGGATCTGATGGGCAATTTGTGTGGAAAACATCAGAAATTTTTTCTCCACAAGTTGTTTTAATGTCCTTAATTTTAGAGGGAAGATCTCTTAACTCTTGACGATATTTTTTATATACAGCTACCTGATCTGTTGTGAGAGGCGCATCTGGAAGTTGTGTATAATCCGTATTGGCAAGTGCATTATTTCTTCTCACTCTTACTCTTTCCCAGAGCAGATCTGCAGGAAGTTCAATAAGAGTCCATGATTTTGAAGAAGAATCCCACTTAGCAGTTTTATAGTGAGTGTCTTCATTAATTTTTGGATATGTATATGGCCCTGTATATCCAGCCGCTTCTAACTCTTTCTCAGTGATTACGTTAAAATCTGTACGAGTGCTGCCATCAGGTAAACGCACATGATATGGAAGTGGTTCTGGTTCTCCTCCTTTGTAGGAATAGAGTGGCCCTTGAGGTGTGTCTGCCATGTTATTTCTCCGTTAGTTAATGTGCTTTATCAAGAAGAAATTTCTTCATAAGAAACAAATACGTTCAAGTCTCCACCTGCAGATGCAGTTGCAGTAAGACTCTTATCTTCTTCCAGATAGATAGCACTCGATCTATCGATCAATACGAGTGTAGAGTCTGCAACAACTTGAATTGTTTTTGCGATTTCAATTCCTGTGCCACCAGCATCATCCTGTGGATAATAAGTAACAGTAATATCTGCGTTGTTGCTACCATCATCATTAGGAACGATGATTGTGTTCACTTTAAAAACTTTGCCACTATCTGCAGCGTTGTTAAGGATAGTAGTTTCACTAGTATCACCTAAAGAATAAGCGGCAGTCTTACCAGTGATAGTTGTTACACCTACAATATTTGGGGCAGCCATAATTGTTTCTCGTTTCTAAATTTGTTTTCAATTATTTATATTTATAGTAATTATGATTTAAATGGATTCGGATCAATGATTAATTTGATCGCATAACCTTTAGATGCATTACTAAAACTATTCAATTGCGTTCCGTCTCCAGAGAATGATGTAGCAGTACATACTCCAGTGACGCTAAGTCCTCCAGCTCCACTTAGTTCTTGTCCATCAGGAATAGATGCTCCCATTGACACCTGAGGCCTGCCATCATCACTTCTGTTAGTAATAAAATCTACTTTTAAATGTGTCATATTCTTATGTCGCTATGTAGGAAAAGGCGATAGTTTTTGCAACTGTGGCAAATTCGATACCAGTGAGATCAGAACCATCACCGACAAACGAATCTGCAGTCAATGTTCCATTGACAACTAAATGTGGAGCATCTAAAGCATATCCTGTTGGAATCTCAACTCCAAGAGGAAATGTAACAGGAGAGGTTCCATTTTCAGCCGAGATCTCATCTACTTGAATTTTTGATGACATTTTTTATTCCTCAAGAACCTGTAATGAACGTTAGAGCGAAAATAGCAGCGTTGCTTACTCCACCAGTCACAGTGATGTTTGCCCCACTTCCAACAAAAGATGTTGCAGTACAAACACCAGTTAGATTGATTGCACCATCAACTGATACACCTGCTGGAAGTGTCATCCCTTTGGAGAATGTAACTACCCCAGTATTGGCATTGTTAACAAGGTTGTTTACTCTTAAAACCGACATGTTAATTTACCTCAGATAACAACGTAAGAGACACCAGAACCAACGGTGACTGTTCCAACACCAGAGATTGCCACAGGCCCCACTTGCACATAGTTGAAGTTGGTGTTTGATAATGTAATAGCTTCTGAAACTGTCGCTGGAGTTGAAAAAACTGAAGCAGACATAATACCAACGGAAAGCTCATCAGTAGTCGCAACTTCCTGAATTTGATTCGCGGATGGATTATAGACTAGTGGGATTCTTTCTGTCATTTTCTGTAGACTGTACTTGGTTATTTATATATGATTGAGAATTAATATAGAAATTATACAGGGATACTTGCGGTTGATCCGTCTCTAAGTCCGATAATTGCAGCGGAAGTAGATGATAAGTCAACTGATGCAGCTGTAGTTCTTCTTCCAATTGTAAGAGTTTTGTTAACAGTAACAACTGCAGTGGTTAAACCAACAACAGTTGCACCTGCTCCTACAAAGTTAATGTGCGTAATACCACTGCCTACAAGAGTATTCTCTGCAGGATCAACATTGAGACTGTTGGAAGAGATGCCAATCGCTCCTCCTCCACCACCACCCGATACAATAACATCAAGTGTCGCAGAGTCAACGGCTCTAATACTGACTGCAGATCCAACAAAGTTTAGAGTTGTTGCACCTGCACCAAGATAGGTTCCATCGGATTTTACACCAACAACAACACCAGAGGTTATATTTGTTACGCCCCTACTATCATTAACGATAGTAGTTCCCCCAATTTTAATTGCCATCTTCGTTCAGTACTAGGCTTACTTAGTATTATTTAGGATTTTGAGTCTTTAATTGTTTAACTTCAGCACTTAATTCTTTAACTGCTTCGATTAAGACACCAATAATACCATTATAATTGACTCTCTTTGGATCATCTCCATGAACAAGTTCAGGTAGAATTCTTTCCAGTTCTTGAGCAATTACGCCATAAGAGGGTTCACCAGATTCTTTCCAGTTGAAACTTACACCGCGCATTTGCTCAACACTTGATAATGCATTATCAACAGTAGAAATATTTTCTTTAAAGTTGACATCAGAAAGTGAATTAAAGTCCTGTGCCGTTGCAACACCCACCACAGTCAGGCGATCTATAGTAGTGTCTTCTCCACTGTTTCCAATGTAAATTTTGCCTCCCATAGCAGCATGTGAGGTACATTGATAGTAAAGAATATTTGGAGCATCAAACTGAACATCCCAGATTAGAGTTCCGTCATCCACATCATTGTTTGTAATGCCATCATTATAAGCAGTGCCTGCGGAACCATTTTCATCAGTCTGAATCCTAAATGGGTGAGCACCCATTGGATTATTAAAGAGGTACTTTTTACCTCTTTGTAGATAAAGTGCAGGATCATTTTCTGCTCCAGTAAATCCTGGGCCAGTAAAGGTGTAATGATTAGATCCATCTGCACCTAATACCCATCTACCGAGGGCAGCATCAAGGGAGTTCGCTGTGATAATACCAACTGCATTCCCTGTACCAGCACCAATCTCAACATTGATACCTGTAGAGTTAGCTGTTACAGCAGTGCCAACATTTAAAGTAGATGCTACTGTAGTGATACCAGTGATGTTAACGTTCGCTAAGAACGTGGCATCAGTTGCAGTTTGTATGTTATCTGTACTAGCAACACCAATTAATCCAGCACCATTTCCTGAGAAACTGGTAGCAGTGATAACACCAGTAACATTAATACCTGTGGCGTCGGCAGTTGTGATTCCTGCGATCGTAGCAGCAGCAGAAACATTAATACTGGGTGATCTTAATGTGTGATAGTTGAATGTAAATGCACTGTTTCCAGTAAATACACCAACACCACCAGATGTAGCGTTGTACTGAACTTCTAAGTTATCTCCACCAGGAGATGCACCTGGTAAGTTGGAAAGGTTTCCACCATCACCAAAATATGTGACAATTCCTGCTCCGAGAGCAGTAGATGTCATTATCCCTCCTTTGAAGAGGATTCCTGCAATACTGCCAACACCACTATTAACATCACCAAAATTTAAATTATCGCCATTTAAGGAGGTAATGACACCAACGGCAAACGTGCCAACACCAGTTGCGTTTACATTGACTGCACGTACATCAGTTGGCGCAAAAACACCAACTGTAGTGATACCCGAAACTTTAATATTACCAAAGTGTCCATTGGTAATGATACCAGTAACCGCTTCAAATGATGTGATCGTTGCAACACCAGTGACGTTTAAATCTGTCGCTGCAATTCCACCACGAACATCTAAAGTAGTTCTTGGCCCTGTGCTGGCAATACCTACCTTATTAGTATCTGAATTCGCTACAATTAGACTAGAATTAACTTCTAATCCATTCTTTACAACAAAATTCTTTGCAATTCCCATTTGGGTTCACTCTCCCCCAAGTTATTTTTTATTATTTATACAGTGGCAGAGATAGTAACAGATGCTTCAGTTGCAGTATTTCCACCCAGAGTTGCTGTATCGATTGTTACTGCACCATTAGTGTATCCACTTGCACCACCACCTGATGAATCTGATGATGTTGTAGCGTCTCCACCTACAGCACCAGATCCTCCACCACCAACAAATGTGTTTCCATCTTGAATAGTGCTATCTCCACCATTATTTCTATATGGAGTTCCACCTGCTTTAAATCCGCGAGCGATTGTAATCGCAGTTCCAGCAACTGAGGTTCCATCAGATATTCTATAAGAAGTATTTGAATCAGTGTCTGCACATGGCGGAATACCCAAATTCTTAAAGTAATCTCCTGGAGTACATGCAGCAGTTCTTCCACCAGTCGTTCCTGATGGTGCATTTCCTACTGTTGGCAATGCTCCATTTGCAACTAACGCTCCACCAGATCCACTATTTCTACCAGATCCCGATTGTCCTGCAATTCCAAGTCCACCACCATCTCCACCAGCACCACCAGAGGAAGCACCACCACCTCCGCCACATGCGGCAAGGAGAACTGCTTTTTCATAGAAGAAGGCACCACCTCCTCCACCACCTTTTCCACCAAATGGTTCTTGAGTTGGATTCAACTTGATGACATACTCAGTGTTTCTCTGAAGAGTGTATTCAAACGTGGAAACTCCACCCTCACCGCCAAGATTTGATCCAAATGCAGCACCTGCACCTGCTTTAAGTGTGATGTTAACGGGAACATCCTTTTCTGGCGAGTAGAATATGTAGAATTGAGATGGATTAGATGGTGTAGATGTGAACGTAAGATCACTATCAACGACGTTTTGAGTTCCTGTCTCATACAAAGTATCATCATCCTCTCTGACAACTTCATACTTAAGAACTGCTCTAGTAACATCATCAGGAGAAACAACATCCAGTTCTGCATTATTGGATGATACTGGAGAATTACATGCGTTGACAGAAGAAACACTACAAGAAACAGTTTGAATACCAACTTCTGTTGAAGTAAGTGTTAAAGTTGGTGTTGTTGCACCAGAAACAGTTGTCGTTCTAGCAGTTCCCGTATTTGTATCAACAATATCTCCATCTGTAACTTCCTCTCCATTCAAACTCCACTGATATCCATACACATAATCAGTTGGGCCTGGAACAACAGTGAATGTTCCAGGATCATTTGTGATAGTTGTAACGTCACTGGGTTGAGTTAAGAATGAAATGTCTTCAGGCCTTTCAACACTGCCAACTATGCTCTTAAGTGGTTCATTATTTGCTTTTCCAGTCGATGAAATTCCATTGACTGTTCCTGGTTTGAATCTTGCCTCAAGGTAGTAAAAATCACCATCAGTTGGTGATGTAACCGTGAGTGTTGTTGATGCAGTTCCAGATACTCCACTAGAGTCTGAAATTGCTTCGTTATTTTTATACCATTGATATACGATTGTTCCAAATCCAACAGCGGGGTTAGCAACATCAGAACCAGAGGCAAATGTTGCCGTTGCGATTCCAATAAACGTTGCTACTCCGCATGTCGTAATCGATCCTACATTCTGTGAGAATGAAAGAGTTGGGCCATTAAGATCTAATGGCGTTGGCGTTCCTCTTACTGCCTTGAACCCTATCATGTGAAGTTCTGTCCTCCTACTACACCGAACAGTGTTGAACCACTGTCGAATGTCATGAATGAATAAATGTCTGTCGCATCTGCCGTGGTAGTAACAATTGGAACCACTCCACCGCCAAACTTGACATCTATATCATTATCTAGACTGTTTTTGAATGTACCAATTCCAACAGAGTATCCACCAGTAGAATCTTGAGTGATCTTGATTGTGAATGCCGTAGCACCAGAAGGTGGGTTGAATAACTTGAAGTTGGTAACATCTGCGTCAACAGATAATTCAAAAGATTGTGCGATAGAAAGATCAACATTAACAACACCCGATGTAATGTCAAGTGTCTCAACATACTCAGAGTAAGTCTTAAACTTAGATGATCCTTCTACATCCAGTTTTGCTCTAGGTGTAGCAGTTCCAAGTCCAACGTTACTACTTGAGGTAGACAACGCTGTACCAACAACGATGTTAGATGCGGTGATGATACCAGCAGTGATATTACTGGTTGCACTTTCAAGAGTGTAAGTTGTTGCAGTTAAAGTACCACTTACATTTACATGCTCAGCGGACAGAGCGCCATCAATGATCGCGTTGTTTCTAACCTTGATGTCAGTTGTTCCAGTTCCTGTGGTTCCAAGATCAAGTGGGAAGTGAGGAATAGTTGTTCCAATACCAACGCGAAGATTGTTAGTTGGGAAGATACCAGTTCCAAATCCAACTCCTGTAGGACTGAATCGACTATCATTGTCAAGATTAAGAAGTCCAGAACCATCTCCAACAAATGCAGTTGCAGTAACAACTCCACTAACTTGGACGTTACCTCTAAGAGAAGAAGCAGAACCAACATCTAATGTTCCTGTGATTCTAGCATCACCAATAGCATGTAACTTGAAGTTATTTGCTGTGGTTCCAATACCAACACCAGTTCCATCAACAGCAACTATAGATGCACCAGCACCAACCTGGAAAGTATTAAGTCCAGGAGTTGTTGTTGCAATACCAACCTGAGCAAAGATGCCAACCTGAGTTGATTGATTATTGCTAATTGCACCAAACTGATACCAGTCATTTTCACCAGTGTAGATCCATCCAAGGTATCCACCACTGGTTGGATTTGCATTGAAGATGATGTCTCCAGCATTACCTGCGAGAGATGGAGTCGAGATTCCAGCAGTTACCTTTCTAGAAACTGTGATATCACCTTGATCACCTTGTAAGAAGAGTGATGCTGCCTCAATACCTTTATTGGAGGTTGATGTAATTTTGTTGTTGAAGACAACTGGGCCGTCAAACTCAGAGATAATATTGGAATCGGGGCCGCCCTCAACTCTAAGTGAGCGACTGATCGATGCTTCCAGAGGAGTAAGAACATCAAATCCGATGTTAAGTCCACTTGCTCGTCCAGTTCTGATGTCCTCACCAGTTACCGATGGAATTGGAGTATCAAATACTTCTTCCTGTCCAGTAGCAGAACTTACCTTCTTATTACCAACATAGAAGTCACCTTGATCATTCATTCCAGTGTAGACGTTAATTCCACCGTCCTGCTTGCTGGACTGCGAAAGTAACTCTTCCTGTGCAGATAAAGTTCTGTCTTGTCTCTGTGGAAGTGCAGTAGAATAGTTACCAGGGCCAAATCCAAGATATTCAAATGTATGTCCAGATGCGCGAATGATAGAATTTCTTCTAAATTCAATAGGATGACATGTAACTTTTCTGATGACAGATTCATCATCATGTGCTTTTGCTTGAGTTCCAAGAACTCCTCTGAAGACGGTGATTGCACTGCTTCCAGAAACTGTGGATTTGATTCTTAAGAGTTCTTTATCAATGTTCAAGAAGTCACCAATCTTAAGATCTAAAGTATCAAGATCTCTGATGTTGATTGTTTCAGTAGTTGCATTGGCAATAGCAGAAGAAATAGTGGTTGTAATACCAGCATATTCAAACGACTGTCTTCCACCAAAGTTTTCATCCTGATCATTGATAGTGCCTGCGTTTGCAGCAGCACCAAATCTATAAGCAGTGATAGTTCCAGAAGTTGCAGGAGCAGTGGTTCCAGTTCCAACGTTAATATTGAAAGAGTTCTGAGAATTGATCTTCTTAACGACGAAATCATTTCTATAGAGAGGGTTGTCTGCCCCACCCAACTTAATCTGATTGTTTACAAGCAATCCATGTCTCTGAGCAGTGGTGACAATACCAATGCCCGTTGTGGAATTGTATGTAAATGCCGTTACATCTAATGCTTGTCCAGTCAGAACTGCTGTTGCAGCGGCAGTGTCAGTAAGTCCAACTCCTGCACCTGCAGCACCTACAGTTGCCGCAGAAGAAACTTTAACCTCCTGCGAAGCAGATACTTCAGTAATCTTATAGAGTGTGTTAAACGTGCTGTTTGAATTAGGAACAACACCTCTAAGATCAAGAACGTCACCGACGTTGTTGTAAATTCCAGTTACAGTAACAATACCTGTTACGTGAGGTGCGCTTGTAGTAACACCAACAATTTGCAGAGAATCACCAACAGTGTAGTTGGTTCCTCCATCCATAATTCTTACACTTACAAGATTACCAGAGGAGTTAACTTGGATTCTTGCACTTGCATTAATACCCTGTGTGGTAGCAGCACCAGCAGATACTAACTTAGCATTGTAGAAGTAACCAGCACTTCCACTACCATATCCAGTTCCACTGCTTGCAATACTGACAGTAACAACTCTGTTAAGTCCGTGATCAATATCAGAGAAGATAGTATGTGCAGTTCCTGCAGAGTTGGATTGAATGAATGTGACTCCAAAACCAGCATTTCTATCATCAATAAACTTATCGTAAGTTTCTCTAGTGATAGAAGATTGTGGATCATCTACAACAACTTCACCGATTGGTTGAGCAATTGCATAAGATTTTGCTGCAACTGGATCATCTGTAGGATTATCTCTGTTTGTTTGTGGATAGAGATACTGAATTGACTGAGCATATCTATCAGTTGAGAATGGTGAAACAGAGGGAGAGTTTCCACTGTTTGTAACAATTAAGTGATAGATACCATCCTGTGCTCCAGCTTCATACCTTTGAACTTCTTGAGATCTATAAAGTTGGAATGTATTCTGATACTTTTTCTCAGAGAAAGATGGTAAACTGGTTGTTCTAGAGGCAGTGTTATTGCTAAATGTACCAGGGCCAACAGTAGAAGGGATACTTACAGTAAATTCTCTAGCACTTGTGATACCAGTAACAGCGAATACACCATTAAATCCAGAATTACCAACACCAGCAGGGTTATTAGAACTTGTTACATTGCTAATCTCAACTTCAGCACCAACTTTTAATTTGTGAGGAAGTTCTGCTAAAACATTGGCAGTGTTACTGCTCCAATGTGCATGAGCAATGAACTTAAAGTTTCTAAGTTCATTTACGTTGCTAAGAGATGCAGAAGTTGGACTAAAGTATTTTGCAATCTCAGTGTCAGTTCCACCAGTTGTAGAACTAGAGTCTTGAATGATATATCCATCTTGCGGTGGACGTGCTGAACTGATTCCAGAACCAGCAGGAATAACATAACGAAGACGATAAATCGTATCCGAAATTGTTCTGGTATCTGGTTTACGGCTGATAAACGATCTAGGAGTTGCAGCACCAAGAGCAGTCGTTCCCAAACCTACAAGAGTTGGATAGATGCCATTATCAGTTGCTGCTGTTCCAACAGTTACATACCATTGCGAGGCCGCAGTATCAAATTGAATTGGGTGTCCAATGTCTCCAGAGTTCTTATCAGATACTCTAGATTCAATTTTAAGGATACCACCTTTATTATTGATGACGACGGGCGAATCATTCGCTGCATCGTTTTGTGTCTTTGCAACTTTAATTTCATCAGCACCAACTCCATCGGTGATGGCATAATAAAGTGCATTATCAGTTAATCCATCTGGAAGATGTCCATTTTCAGCAATGATACGTACACTTTCTCCTTGCAGAATGGAGTGATCTTCGGTAAGGGTAAATGTATTTGAAGAAATGCTATTGATTCCAGCAGATCTTCCAACACTAAATTCCTTCTTAGATGTACTCTGAGTCGATGACAACTCAGTGTCTGGCATCACAATTCTTGCAGAATGCTCAGTACCAGAGATAAGAACTTTTAACTTATCATTATCTTTTGCACCTATCCTATAACCCTCAATTACATTGTTGGGTTTAACATCAACGTTTGTTTCATTATAAAGATATAGACGACTGGTTGATGCAATACCAGCAGCAGTTTGATAAACATCAAGTGCTACAAATTCAATAGCAACATCAGTATTTTCGTTAACTCTAGGTGGAATGACGTTTGTAATATATCCAACATCATCTCTTGCAAATGCAGTTCTCTTAAATCCCTTCGTAATCAGTGCCTTTGCACCAAAGTTAGAGTTAGAGTTGGTTACAGACTGATCACCACCAGTATCAGCAACAAAGTGCTCAGCATAACCAATAGCAAAGATCGATACAAGTTGAAGAATAGAGTCATTCTCACACTTGATGTGGAAGTTTGAATATGATGGTTTATAAACCGCTCTAGAGTCGGTATTAATATTTTCGTTTCCTGTGAATGTGGCGTCCTTGTATTCGCCACTTGATGTGTCATACTTGACAAATGCGTTTGGATCTTTCTGCAGTCCAATACCAGTAAACTGTGCAACAACCATGGATCTAAATCCCGTTGCATTATTACCGTTTGCAAGAAGTCCGCACATACCAAATACGGATCTCAGAGAGATATTGAAGATATAAGGAGATGCAGATGTTACCGTATCTACATTCAGTTTTACCTCAGATCCAGTGACAGATGGAAGAGGATTAAGTGGAGAGTTTGAAACAATGTAAGAGAACTTAGTTGTTCCTGTGCTGCCAGTTTCTAAAACATCACTAACAACAAATTGCCCATCATATCCAGTGGCAGTAATTCCATCAATTTGAATTGCAGTGTCAACATCTAATCCAGTGACTCCTGATTCAAGTGTGACTGTGATAGTTGTAGACGATGTTGCACCATCACCTGCTTTGATGCTAGTGATTCCAACAGATCCAGAAGTAGGGCCTACAATACGATATTCATCAATCTTAGGTTGAATATCAAGTCCAGAAGAAGGATAATCTGGTTGAATCTCTCTACCAGAAGAAGGCCCATATGCTAAACCAACCTTCTGATAATACATCTCAAGATCAGTTCTATCAGCATCAAAGCTACTGATAAATGAATCATCAATTTTTACTTTGTTAACACCATCAGCATACTCAAAACATGTAAGTTTATGGTGAGAGAAGTTAGGAACAAAGATATTTGTCGAATAGTCCTTATACACTGTTCCGTTTGGATCTCCATCAAACATGGAGAACTGCCAGAAGTAACATCCACCAGTTACTCTGAAGAGAGCAGATCTCTCAATACTATCATTCTCTGGATTAGGAACGTACTTTGGACGAACTTTAGTCTTACGAAGATCATATCCAACGATGGAGGTTCCTCTTGGAACAATAACACCACCATAAACACTATTCAGTTTATATAAAACGTTGCTATCACTAGATAAATCAAAGTTGCTCGTCAAGGATAGTGATTCAAAGTCAGATGATGTTGTTCCGTCTCGCAACCTATAATTATTTTCACCATCAGGAATCCATCCAGGACGGTTGTCAACAACGTGCTCTCCAGGGTAGAGCATGATTGTTGTTTTATTGAATCTATCGTTGTCTAACCCACTCTGATAAGAAAATCTGGCTGCCTCAAGCAGTGCTCTTTGGATTGTTTTAAAAGGACGGGCTAAAGAATTACCTTGATTTTGAATACTATCAGTAGCATCCAAGTCATTGGGATTTACATATAAGATGTTACCACGGGCATTCTTCAGGAAATTATCTAAGCGACTGAGAGGCATCTTCTTCGCACTATATTTCTGTTATGAGTTATTTATCACATCCATTTCTGCTCCTCCCAAAGCACATCTAAGGATTTATCAAAAACCATCAAGTATCGATGTTTTCTACTTCTTTCTCTCCATTCACCTTCTTCCCCTTTCATGGATCCACGGGAGTGCTTAGTCCCATCAGCATAATAAAAATCTTTCTTTGCATCAGTCAACCCATAGTATTTAAAGTTGGTTGCTCTATAGATGATTCCTGGGTGATGGGAGGAATCTGCATAACTTAATATAGAACGAACATTTGCATCTTTTCTAAATTGTTTGATGCACCTACTTACAAACCAAGATGTAATGTTGTATTCTTCCTTTTGAAGTTCTGGATCAACACATAATCTAGAGAGTTCAAACAATCCCTCCTGCTGATTACGTTCTAATCCAAATGCTCCTTTGGCGACTTCAGGAACAGGGAGCCCAGTAAAAATACAAACGGCAAGACACCCACCAATATTAAGAGGACAGTCCCAGTCGGCGTGTCTAAAAAGTCCATAGTTGTACCCAGACTTAAAATCTTTAGATTCATCCTTCAAGTAGTGGTAATTATATAGAAGTCTTTTACAACTATCTTTATCTACTCTTTCAATATAAAATTTATTTTTTTTGTTCTCGCTCATCTAACATATACTCTACAGTTTTGGCAACATCTTCCATTGCATCACGCAGATAAATTCTTTGTCCAGAATGTTGTTCTAACTTTGTGACACCATTTTTAAACTCTTCAGAGAGAGTCCATCTCCACTGTTCCATACTTTTTGAGTACCAGAGATTAATTTTCATAGTTACCTCAGATAAAATAGTCAAGCCCCCGATCCGATTTGAACGGACGGCCTACGCTTTACAAAAGCGTTGCTCTACCACTGAGCTACAAGGGCATTAATATTCGGATGGCATACACTCTGGATTCTCAATGAGATCTTCCATTTCAAAAACTAAAGGATTTGCTTCTTCTGCAATGAGATACATTGAACATCTATAGACTTCTTCTGGTTCCCATCTTTTTTCAGCGTCAGCAAGACGTATTAAATCCATGTCATACAAACCCCCTTGTGGGACATCATCATAGGTAAATGGAAAACCTTGTATGAAATACATTAAGACAATTTGTTTGCCTCCATCATACCAAACATACCTGGCGTCGATTCGATATTTCATCGGAACGGAATTTTCACTCCGTCTTTATTTATTTTAGCGCAGGTATGGGAGTGGGGGGACTTGAACCCCCACGAGATTAATTCTCAACAGATTTTAAGTCTGGTGCGTCTACCGATTCCGCCACACTCCCAAAAAATCACTCCCCTTCCCAGGTAGGAGGATTGAGACGGCAATATTCATTGAAGGTGATCTTCATCTCCTTGTCCGTTAGATTGCAGTTCTTCGCTGCTTTTGGTAAATTCCATTTCGCTGCGAATAACATTTCCATAGATTGTCTGGTTTCTGGCCTCATATTCGTTGCAGATCAGGATTTGTTTATAAAGGGACTCAGAGTGGATTAGCATATGCAAGAACGTCTTCAGGGGTGATTTCTCTAACCAGTTCAAGAACTGACATAAACTGATCTACAGTTTCGCAATCGATGACACGTTCGCCACCATTGTCAGAGTAAAGATAAAACTTACGGGCTACTGGATCGACGACGCAACGTGAGAGAAAGTCGTCTTCGTGATCTTGCATTGGGTTCGTTTGATTACCTGCATATTATAAGGTATTTACTTGTCCTTGTCAAGCAGATCTCCAATAACCTGATAGTAGCAGTCCACTGGAAGTCCATTGGTTTCCAAATGAATTTCTAGTCCTTGACGCCTTTTGACATGTAAATTCTGATTAGCACCCACCTGTGCCAAAGTGATTGACACTGTGGATAGATCAACCTCTTCCTCCCATTCCTGAGGAAGAGTGATGAGTTTTTTATTGGTTCTACCGTGATAAATTTTCATTCTACTAAATCGCGAATTGTATTGTTTTTAATATAGGTGATTAATTGTTCCAACTTATCAATTTTGTCATTTTCTTCACCAATAATTTTTCTAATACCATGAATTTGAAGTTGAATTTGATTTCTTTCAGTTCTGAGAGCATTTGATGCGTCTAGTTTTAGTTGAGTTTCTGAATCAACACCAGTAAAATCAGTTTCTCTCGTACTGGAAATTCCCAGAGAGTTCGTAATTGCATTCTCAATATCAGATGAACAATCGTCTAACTCAGTGTATATGCCCAATGATAGACTTGTAACTGTTCGTAGATCACCCTCTTCTGCTAATTCATCACCAACACCAGTAGTTGGAGCATGTCCGAAACCTACCCTGTAAAATTCTTGTCCAGCACTAACTTTAGGTTCTGGTGTGCCAAGCAATTCTAAACCAGGATCCCAACTTCGTTGATTTGGTAAGTCTCCAGTCTGAGTAAGGAAAACTGATACACCAGTTCCCACAGTTTCAGTGCTTGCAACACTAATTGTCTGCGGAGAAAACGGGTTACTAGTAAAAGGAATTGAATACTTTCTTCTAGATATACCCTTAAATTCATCAGGATCGTCTAAGATGGTGAATTCAACGAAAGATCCATCTGCCTCTGGTGCTTTCGCAAAATCTCCAAGAGCAAGATCAACCTCAATAAGGTTAACAGTTCCAGCAGTAGTTCCGATTCCAGGAATTGCTCTTAAATCAAAATCTGCCACTGTTGTGATTCCAATAATCTCTCTAGGCGAACTACTATTGATTACTGAGGTTTTAGCACAACTAACAATTTGTCCTGTTGTGAGTGTGAGTCCAAGTCCAACTGGTTGCATCACAGTAATGACTGTACTGCCTGCTCCACACGTACCAATAAATTTTCCTACAACGGTGTTACCAACATCTTTATCATATGGTTCTGAATAATACTTCAGTCCATATCTATTTCTTCTATCAAAACCAAAGTATGGATCGTCTACAACACCAGCGCCAGGATCGCCCTCAAAGTTTGAGTTTGCTGGATAATAAGTGACAATTCCTGTAGCACCAACGTATCCAACTGATGCTCCAAGTCCTATAGGATCATCTCCCTCATCTTGTGATGCAATAGAACTTGTGGTTAGACTGTATCCACCAGAATTTAGTTTAGTGCATTCAAGATTATATGAAACAGGAGTAGAGGAACTATTGAATCCAACCAATCTCCAGAACAAATCAGTTCTACATCCACTATCAATACGATCTTGATAAGCGTTTGAAACGTCAGCAAACCCTCTATTTACGTTTTCAATGTCCCCAAGTAAATCTGTTTCTATTTTTACAATACCCTGATCATACAGAGTTTTATCTATTCCATCTAAGGTGACGATTTTGTTTTGTAAATGATTAAGATTTGCTTTCCTAAATTCAATATCTTCATTCGCTTTATTAATTAATTCTGTTGATAACATTTATCAATTCTCCTTCATAACGATGGTTTGTCCATGACTATATTGACTGTTATCGCCAGGATAATCATTAATTGATAATCCTTCATACTCAGCGATGTTCTTCTCACAGTCTCCTCTTTCGCCATGAACTATGTAGTGGCATTTAATTGGGCCTCCAGCGTTGTTTTTAACGATGATTTTAGAACCCCATTCAATTTTTTCAACAAATAGTTCTTGAAAACATCCAATAGGAGTTAGATTAACAGTAATTGTTTCTGAATCTACCAATCCTCTCCAATAATCAGGCAATTCAATTACGTTTGAGTCTTCCAACTTTCCTCTGACATACACATCAGCGGTTGGGCCTTCAAGACTGACATATCTAAGTCTATGTCCTTCTTTTGTTGGGTGTTTGATATCAAAGTCTTTCTTACCAATACATGCACTAATATCGCCAAAGAATTTTGTGGCACTAACCGACTTATCAACAATTAAGAAACCATTAATAATTTGAGGGCCAGCGATAACTTTAGCACTTGCTCTTACTTCAGCACCTGCTTGTGCCTGAGCACCAACCTTAACCTCAGCACCAGTATCAACCTGAACACCAGTATGATTTTTAAGTCCAGTGACGTTCACTATAGGACTTATTACATTAATCACAGACTTATTGATGATATTAATCATCAAAGAGTTAACAGTAACACCAACGATTCCCTTACCTGGATCACCAATCATCACGTCAATTGGTGTTGGCGGAATTAGAGATGCTAAATTTGATACCTTAAAAATTGATGGTGCTGCTGAAGCAAGAGGATTTGACACTGGTAGTGCTCTACCAACCATCAAGGTAGCACTAGGTACGTTTGGAATAGGAAAGTTAAGAGGACTTCCAACCAATACACCACCATTGAAGAATCCTGTACCAGGAACGGCCGTAGGGCCAAATCCATAGCACAATGGCGGAACTGCACCTATACCACCAGGCGTATAATTACATTGCAGTTGTTTTCCTACATGTACGTCTGTTACTTCCATATTATCCTATACTCTGTATCAATTTAATTAGTCCTTCTAACTGTTGATCTGGGGTGTTTGATCCACTTCCAAATGGTGATGTAACAGGAGAGATATCAGGCCCTTCTACAATTTTATGATCTCCACAAGAGAATTTAATTTCTCCAGGACAATTAAGGTTCATGTCTCTTTCCGCTCCAAGAGAAACTACATCCTCTGCTTGAAATTGAACTGTGGGTGCTTCTCCATCAATAGAAGAATTTGCTCTTAAATTTACAAATCCACTAGTAGATCCATTTCCAGAAGCAATAAGATCAATGTCTTGTGCCATAATTCTAATTCTACCCCTGGGGGCAGAGAGAATAATGTCACCATTTTCTGCTCTACAGAACATGGCAGTATCATTAACTGGTTTTTCTCCACAAAGAACAGTATAAACTGATGGAGCACTATTAATAATACTTCCATCAAGTCTACCACTCATCTGGAGTCCAATATATTGAGATCTTTGAAATGTTGATGGGAAGATACGACGAATAATAACTGCCATTTTGGAGTTATTTTTCATTACATCGCCAAATTCTATGATACCTTCATCAGTACCAATAGGCCTATAATTAGTGATATTTTGTTCTGCCATTATACCTTACCTACACAATTAATAACTTGGATAACCTCACCATCAAATTCTTCAGCATCAAGTCCACCAGCAATGGGTTGTTCAAATCTCATAATTGGTTGAAGAACAGCGTTGTGTCCTGTTGATGTATTTATTACGATTTCTGGAATACAAGCAAAACTTGTCCCCGTTTGTACAACCCTTGCATTAACAATTCTACCATTATTGTCAACGTCTATTTCAACAACTGTAGAGGACTCTCCTTCACCAGAACAGTTCAAAACAATAGCAGTGTCTTCAGGAGAATATCCAAATCCAGGATTAATAATTCCAATGTCTCCAATAATTGGAATGGTGGTATAGGCATCTTCAGGATCCTCGAAGTCTGGACATCCAGGTGCTGTTACAGAGACATAATATTCTGGTGCTCTTCCCCATGTAGGATCAGCTAATTTACCCTCCATACATTCATCAAGTTGTCCTGTATAGATGTTTTCTAGGTAATAACGAATGTCCATATCATTAAATCCTAATTCAATAGCACGTCTATAGTCGTTTTCACAATCAAAAATACCGATACCACTAGGAAAATACGCTGTTCTAGGAATAGGGCCAAAGTTTGGATCCTCTAACTTGAGTTGCATCAAAGGCCCGACACGTTTTCCAAGGAGTCTAGAGTAGAATCCTTCAATATAGAATCTTATATCTGTGTCACTGAATCCAAGTTCTTTAGCATATGGGTAGTCATTTGTAAATCCAAACTGATCTGGACGCCCAAAATCAAAGATTTCTCCGCGTTCCAGAGCTTCTCTTTCTAAAGCAAATAACTCCTGTGCTCTTTCAGTTTGTGCCAAACTCCTCACAAGGTTTTGATGTTCAATAGAAATTGGTGGAGTGACTTCTGGCCTAGATCCTCTAGTATCATCAAACCCAACCATGCTCCTAATTTGAATAGGATTTACATAGATATTTCCTTCATCAAATCCAGTCATGTCCTTGAAGCAATATTTTTCTCCAACTTCAATCGCACCAGGAATATCATCTATTGTAAAATCGCAATCAATAGTGATTCTTGGTTGTGCTGGTAATGTAATTGAGTCTCCAAAGTAAAGACGAATTACATCTCCCTCAGAATATGGAGTATCATAGTCTCCATTTGCTCTTTGAACTGCTGTCTGACATCTATCTGCCCACTCTCTACCTCCTCCTCCAGTAGAACCATCTGGAGTTGGAAGATATCCATAACCAGGATCAGTGACAATAACATCAACGATTCCTGTTCTAGGAGTAGGATCAATTCCTGGGGGAATGACTAGATCTGGGGGAACTTCAGGCCCTGGAAGTCTTATAGGACGGGGAGGAAATGGTGGCGGGGGATCATCTGGGGGATCAGTAACGTCGTCAGGAGGACCTGGTGGTGGTACTGACACTGGTGGCAATGGTGGAGGTGGCACTGGATCTTCTGGATCTCCTGGTGGGGGTGGTGGTGGATCAACGGTGCCACCTTCACCATCTGGTGGTTCTGGTAGTTCTGTTGGTTGGGGATCAGTGTCGTCATCATCATCAGGATCGAATGGGCCCAAATAATATCCTGGTATTGGCACTAAGACTCCGCCTACACCATTACCACAATTATCTTGAAGTGATATGAATGGTGCTTCGGTATAATCACCAAAACTTGTTAAATCAACACCAACAATATCTCCTACTGCATTGATAACCGCATTTCCTGCTGCTCCGCTTCCTGATCCACCCCAAAAAACAACATTGGGAGGGCCACACAATTGAGGCCCTGTAAATTGATTACAACCGTTAATTAAATTTTGAATAACTCCACCAGAATCGAACAGGAATTCAAAGTTGTCTACAACGTTTTCAATATCATCACCAAAATCAACTAATCCCTCAACCTGATTTACAATTCCTCTTGCACTCTCAAAGATACGTCCAAAATCTAAATCTAATACCTCTGGTTCTCCTCCTTCCAAAGGATTCCATTTTTCTGTTTGCGGACAAATATTTTCTGGTTTACATTTTAAGAAATCTAAAATCGAGATAACAAAATCTATAATTTCAGTTGTAAAAGAAATAACAGATCCAAGTAAAGAAGAAAGTTCACCTAGAGCACCATTAATAAGTCCCTGAACTTGATTAATAATTTGTCCAACAAATTGAGAGACAAAACCCTCAACCAAACATGTTGCAGTATTGATGAGTTTATCAACAATTGCTTTAAGTGCGTTTCCTATTAATTTTTCAATATTGGCAAGTAATCTGACAAATATACAAGAAATAGTATTAAGAGCATTCTTTTTTGCAAAATTTACATAAAATCTTGTAGATAATGGGGCATTTCCCATTAAATTATTGACAGAACCATTGACTTTTCTAAGTACGAACCTTCTTATTTCTTGAACTAACCAAGCAGTCCACTGTGCAATGTTCTTGGAAGCATTATTAATTTTTTCATTGATATCATCTTGAAAATCATTTACTGCAGTTAAAGATGTCTGAAGAAAACTATCTTCACCAAGTAATCCCGTTCTTATGTTTTCAACATCCTGAATTAATTTTTGAATTTCGGAATTGACTGCATCAACATTAACCTTTTTACATGCAGTGAGAAGATTTTCAGTTTTATTTTCGCTGTTTTGTTTTTCTCCTTCTTTGCTTGGTTCTACTGCACCTGGACGTTCGGGAACTGTTCCAGATCCACCAGGATTTACATGAGTTTGTGGAACTGTCGATCCTGGAGGAAATCCACTAGAAGGTTCTCCCTCCTTAAATGATAGTTTTTTTAAGGTTTCTGGTACATTCTTAAGAGTGTTTACAATCCACCAATTACCACCATTATCTTGCTCTAACTCAACAAAAGTGTTAGGTGCTAAAATTGGTTCTAGCCCAAAAGTTCTAGCACCAAGCCCAGAAGTAACACTTCTTATTTTGGCAGTAGGTAAATTTGAATCTGCTTCACCAGGACGAGTTCTTCCAAAAATCCTTACCTTATATCTTTCTGATATAGTTGCTGGATTCCCTTCATTACTATATTTGGCACTCTTTACCGTCAAGTTGCGGAATTCGCCCACAACTTGTCCATAAATGGCTTGATAAGGTTGTACTTGTATTCTCTGGGGAAGGGGCATTTACACTCAGTCGTCGTATACTAAACACTCAGGTTCGGAAGGATTCTGATCACAGAAAAGTTCGAGATATGTGGGATCATGATGATCACCAGCTTCAATCTCTTTTTTGTGATGCTCTACATATTCCTCCAATTCATGCAATTCGCCCTCAATGTGACGACGCATTTGTGGATTCGTTGTGGGATCTTGAAGGATTTCTTTGTCCTTCTCAATGTGCTGTTCGATACTATCCATTGCTTTGTTTTACTCCGTAGGAATCTCTTACTAAATGCAATCCAGTAAAAGTTTTTGTTTTGTTACCGAAATGACATAGATCTGCTATCATATATATGCCACTATTTCTGTCCCTACTTGAAAGAGTGGTTTTGTCATTAGAAAGTTCTCTGAATTCACAATAAACCAAATCTCCTGCATGTAAGGAGAAATCACCAGGAATGATAATCTGAGCAGAAAAGTTCATTTTCTGCCTATAGTTTTGCATTGACTGAAGTATGATTTCGTCTACATCATACTGAGCTTCTTCTGTCTTTTCAACCTGACTCTGTAAACTGTCACCAGCAATTGTTGCTTGTCCTTTTGATTTTGATACAGATATTCTATTTGTAATTCTACCTGAATATTCTCCAAGATTTGGAAGATTCTTTCCTGCAGAAATACGGTTGCTTTCTCCCTCTTGAGTGAGTTCATTGTCAGCGTTCCATGTGGATGTAATATGATCCATCGTTTCTAATCTAGCACCATATCCTCCAGATTTAAACTGAGAAATCAAATCAATCGTTCTGTTGAATGATGAATGAACAATTTGATCATCAAATCCAACAGGCAATCTATTTGGAGAGAATGCTTCAACATAGTGTTTTACTCTATTACCATTACTATCCTTATAATTCAAATATGATCCAGTAGTTTTAAATATTTGATCAAGTGATTTAAAATTGAACCCTTGTGATGTTTGCCAAAAGAGATATCCTGCCATTGTATTGCTGCTGCCACTTTCACCAGACTCGTTTGGAACACTCAACATCTGACACTCTGTCAAAAAGTTAAAAGGTTCTTTCCCCAATCCATGCACAGAAATTTCATTTTTAGTATCGTCAATTCCTATGAGTGGTTTTTGAGATTTTAGGTTAGATCCAATCACTCGTGCTACAATATCAGATACTCTTCCAGAATACAATTCATAGCAATAATTAGATTCATCCAAATTTTCAATATATTCTGGAGAGAACAACGTCATAGTAAATGACTGTGTTCTAAAAGTTTCGTTTATATTGTTAACAACAGCAACTCTCAAACTATTTTCTTCAGATAAATTAATCTTGTTACCCCTATTATCTGTGACAGAGAGTAAAACTTTTTCTCCTCCCTGACACTTAATCGATTCTAATATACTCACTAACTTTCCATCTTTAGGAACAGTAGCGCCAGTATCTACAATGGCACACGTTGCCATCACATACGGAGTAAATACACTCTCTCTATATTCTAATAAAGGAGCTCCCGCACGAAGATCCACTGAAGTTGAATCTTCGTTAGAAAAAATTTCAAATTTGTTATATGTTAGAGAATCGATTGTCATTTATTTTTTTAACTATTTACCTAGGAAATAACAAATTCTTTTTGTAGAATAACAGTATTTTTTTCATGTATTCTCATTCCAGATGCAGTGGAATATGAGGTATTTTGTTGTAAATCAGTAGAAGGACGCATATTTTGGGGCAAAAATGATTGATTACCAAAGGTTGGATCAACATAAGGAACCAAGTCATCTTTATAATTCAAATACGGAGTACTCGTATTAGGCATGAAAAAATCAAGACTTGTATGAGCGCCAGTTCCACTACCAACCCTCTTTCTTGTCACAGGATTTGCATATTCTGCGGCAGTTGCCATTCTTCCAAGGTTTTGTCCTACAGTCACCTTATCACCCACTTTGACTTTAATCTCCCCATCGGGAAAGTGTGCATACAGTCCATCAAAGAGAGATCCTGGTTTCTGAGGATTTTCACTTCTAATCACAACATAATTACCATATCCAGCTCCTTTTCTACCATCCCCACCTGTTGCATTTGGATTGTATTGATGTCCAATTTCAACAACCTCTCCAGGGAAGACTGCTCTATTATTACCACCAGCAGGGGTAAAATCAACTCCAGGTTGTTGAGGATCTTCTTGAACACCTGAAGCTGGCCCACTCCTGGGAGCAGCGGGATCTACATATGGTTCAACTGGAATTCGTATAGGAGTGGGTGTAGTGGAAATGCCAGCGAATATTCTTGTTTGGGTGATACTTAATGATTTATCAATTTTATCCGTTAAAAATGCAACAACTCTTCTACCCAGAGACATTCCTGTAGCATGTTCAAGTTCTGCGGTAAAAGAATTTGCTACTTCGTTGGGAAGTGATGCTTTATACCCTTGTCCCACAGACATATCAATAATAGATCCAAATAATGATGTGAATACTGATGACATCACATCTACAGATTTTGTTGCCTGAGAGGATTTTGTAAGTTTTTCTATGGTTTTATCATCAAAATCAACAGTTATATTCCTGTTGGGTACTGTTATTTGACTGGTTACTTTAGTAAGTGGTAGTTTCCTTTTTGGTTGTACTCTTCGTCCTTGAATTTGTCTGGTGACTCCACTCTGAGTCATCCCCCCTCTAGTGACATTATATCCTGATTGTGCTGCAGGAGTTTGATTATCTTTTATAGGTTTCCCAGTGAAGAATGCATCATAAAGAAGTCCTCCAAGTTCACCACCTACCATACCACCAAGGATAGCACCAATAGGACCTCCAATTACTGTACCAATACCACCAACAAGAACAGAACCAATACCTCTGAACGCTGCTTTACCGATAGGATCTCCAATTGCCCAGGAAATAGCAAATTCAAGAAGTCCACCAATGATTGGCAATCTGGACACAAGCGGTTTAATGACTTTAGCCGCTGCTCTAAGTCCACCTCTACCTAATACATTAGCAGCACCTGCTCTTGTAAGGTTAGTAAGTCCACTACGTCCAAATCTGCCACCCAAGCTTCTGACGGTATCTCTTCCAAATCTCTGTTCAGCAGCTCTTCTGCCAAATCTCTGTGTATATCTTCTTATAGCAGATCCACTAGTACCTATACCACGATTATTAAATCTAGTTCCGCGTCCACGTCCACCAAACCCCCTTCCTGGACGAGTTGATAGTCCAATCATTGCTGCTATAATAGCACCATTCAGAACAAGAGTTAAGTTGGATAAAACATCATTAAAAGTTTTTTGAGCATCTTCTCCACCAATATTTCCAATAACTTCATTAACGGCGTTAACTGCTGCATATCCTCTCTCAACAAATGTGATGGCAGCACCACCAACTACCTTTATAAAACCTCCAACTCCATCAATGATGGGTTGAAGAGTCTCTCCTAAATTTTTAAAAGTGGGTAAATATTTTGCAAATTTATCTACTATAAAACCAAGAGCAGTAAATCCAATAAATCTTAAAATCTTATCAACTAAACTTTCTCCAGGAATTCTCAATCCAAAATCAGATTCACTTTTCTCTGCTAATTTTGTTTCTAATTTATCCTCTACTTTCCTTCTCTTTACATTTTCTTTTTGTTTCTCATCAGACTGAGATGTTTTTTTCTTTAAATTTATTTTTTTAGTATAAACATTGACGATTTCTCCAACCTTAGTCGCCGCTTTACTTTGTCCACCTGCTGCTGGAAGAAGTTTAGAAGAATCTACTTTAGAACCAGAAGTTGGCACAAGTGCAGATCTAGATCTAAGTGTATTTGTAGATGGTAGGAATTTTTGAGTGCTTACATATGCCATATCATGCACCTACCAAATCTGAGATACCTAGTGCAGAAATCACTCTGCTTCGTCCACCAGAACTTGCAATGATGTCAAATTGAGGAATGTCACTGCCCTCTTTGACTGGAATATCAGGTTTCTTTGCAACAGTGGTTTGAGGTGGTAGCACAATCATTTTAGTTTCAGAACTAACAACTGGTGTTCCTACAGGAGCAATAGAGGACTGTGGGCCCATGTTTAATGGTTGTCCACGCATGTTCATAGATCCTTCAAAACGTCCAGGCATGATTTGATTTAACATTTCACGCTGTCTTTGAGCAGCACTTTTTAATGTGTTTATATTTTGTGGTAAATTTTTGAAAGACTCTCCGACAAATTTTTTATTCCTATCACTCTCTGACATTTGAAGTGCGGGCACTGCACGACGGTTAGATCTGACAGCAGGAGATGTTGGTACTTGTCCAAATTTACCGTAAATTTTATTGAGACTATCAGATCGAGTATCTTGAGCACTAAATTTTTCCAAAAATCTTGTTGGATCTCCAGTGTCAGATCTATTATATCTTTGCACATCCATGTCAGAATATTTTTGTCTTCTTAAACTACCTGGAACATTCATACCAAGGAATTTTGACATTACAGTTCCTTCATCTTGATATGTACCCTGAGATGCCATGGGTGCCATAACGGTGCCAGTTCCAGGAAGGAAACTAAGCGCATTAACTATGTTACCAACCATTCCACCACTCTGCATGGACTGAATGTTATTAACTACATTACCAACCATTCCACCACTTTTCGCAAACTGGATGTTATTAACCATCTTCGGTTTACCAGTTTTACCAGAGGAGCGAATCAAGTCCATAAAATAATTAGCACCATATTGATTCACCGTAGACACAGGCATAATCATCTCACCTGGTTGAGCTGCAATGAGTTGAGTGTCAACACCAGCACCAGTAATTTCTTGTCCACTATTAGTTGTTATTTTAGCGCCCTGAGTTGCAGCAAGAATTCCACGGTTTCTAAATTTGTATTGTGGGTACTGCGAAATTACTCCTCCTTGAGAAAAAGCTCCAAATCCACCACCACCAAAACCTCTTTGAAGTATTGACTCATCCATTAATTGTCCATAACCTGGTGTTTGTTTCTCTTCAAGAAACTCTTTTGGAGTAACTACTGATGCATCATCCTCTTTATCAAGTCTTTCACGTCGTTGTTCGACTTTAATTGCAGATGTTGTCGCACCTGCAGCACCTAAAAGGGCAACAGTTGCTAATGGATTTCTAGCGATTAAACGCAAAAGTCTTGGAAGTTGTGTCCTTAATAGTCTTATTGTTCCACGCACAAATGCTCCAAATGGTGTAAGGAACAGTAGTGCTGCTGCACTTAAAGCAGGCCACCAATCTTTTAAGAAGGTTCCAAGTAATTCTACTTTTTTCTGATTTTCTGGATTAGTCCACCACTTGTAAAACTTATCAAATACAAATCCTAACGCAGTAAAACCTAAGAACTTTAGAACTTTATCTAAAATACTTTCAAATGGAGCAAATGCTTTCTTTGCTGCTCCTTTTAAGAATTTACTGGCTTTATTACCATCTTCTAACTTATCTTCACTTCCTCTACGTCTTAAATTTTCTGCTGTTACTTTTTTTCTCTTTTCTTCTTCCTTGTCTAGTTTTAAGTCCTGCTTAATGACTGACAACAGTTCATCAAGTTTATTTAAAAGTGCAGCATCTACTGATGATGTTTTATCTGATTCTGATACCCCACCTGGTAGCATGAGTCTTGATGGAGAAATCGCTGCTGTTGCACCTCCACCACCAGTTCCATCAAAAGAAACTTTTTTCTTTTTAATCTTAAATCTACCTACCTTACTCTTGACAGTTCTAAATTCATTTGTTAAAAGTTCTGCCTCTTCAGTAGGAATCTGAGCATCTGCCATTCTAGCAGCAACCATTCTCTCTTTTAAAAGAGTTAAATAAGTTGCATAATCAATATCAAATACTTCTTCCAGTCCTAAAAGTCTTAATATCCTTTCATCTACTTCTTTATCGACTAAATCGTCTTGACGAGTTCCTTCATACAAAGAGATAGCACTTTCTCTCTTTGCTTCTTCTTGTATGCTTTGAAGTAATTCGTCCAGATCACCCATTTGCTGCTTGCTGTTGTTTTAATTTTTCATCTTCAAGGTGAGATCTTAACAACTCAACATAAATGTCTCTCTCCCATGGCATCATATTTTCAATCTCTGTCAGTGAGTATTTATGGTACTGCATCAAAGAAAAATTTAGTGTGAAATATGACTCCAATGTCATATGGGAGAGGCCTATGCGAAAAAACTTACTAATCCCTCTAGAAGAACTTTACTCTCAACTTCTGTTTTTGGGTTAATGACAGTTACCTCATGAGATAATTTAGGCATTGTCTCAAAGAACTTTTCAATTTCTTTGAATTGAGACGAATTCATTTGCTCAAGAAATTCATTCATCTCTTTCTTGGTACAATCTTCTCCTACCCACACCTCTTCTGCATTGAAAATTTTATCAATACAAGATGCAATCATTTCAAATGACTGATCTACATTGTTAGTATTACTAAAATCAAAATTATTTTTGATGAATTGATCAAGAGAAGGATATTTCAACTGCATTACGAGACTATCATCCAATTTAATTTGATTGGTATGATCTTCACTCTTACTTACTTTAATATCATCAATATCAATTTTCACTGGAACGTAAGTCTCTCCATCGTCGGGACAGAGAACATTAATCTCAATTTCCTCACCAACAGACTTACCACGAATATTGAGAAAAAGATATTCAATGTCAAAAGTAGGAAGTTGTTCTACTTTAATTCCTCTCGTCTGAATGCAATTTTTAATTACATTCCTAATTGCTGTAGTGATTTCTTTTGTATCTTCACTTTCCAATGCTAAAACAAGAAGTTTTTCTTCTTTAACTAAAAAGGGGCGATATTTGATTGTTTTCCCCGTAGATGGCAATTCCAACTCATACGTCGGTGTCGCAATTTTTGGT
>TARA_A100001201_G_scaffold9753_1_pt1 | contig 44055 bp, 62 predicted proteins | sample TARA_A100001201 | Tara Oceans TARA_A100001201 (sample SAMEA2619872) | marine metagenome | biome: marine biome (ENVO:00000447); feature: surface water layer (ENVO:00002042); material: "saline water (ENVO:00002010), including plankton (ENVO:xxxxxxxx)" | depth 5 m | reverse complement strand
TTTTTACGGAGGGTTTACCATGATTAACTTTACTAACTTTATTAATAACATTAAATTTTTATTTACAAATAATCTTATTTGTACGGATAACAAGCTTTCAAGACTAGACAATCTTGATAATAGACTAGAGAACACTTTTCATAATTCCCTTGAGAATTTAAGCGATATAAACGGAATTAAAGAAAAATTAGAATATCAACAAGAAGAAATTAAAACACTACAATTATTTTTGATGGAGCATAATCACATATTTAGGAAATCAAAAAATAAATAAAATAATATTAGTTATTTATATAAATATATGTTTATATTCAAATAGTTACAATGGTGTAACAAAACAATAAATAAAAAAAGGACGAAAAAACAATGAAATATATTAATAAAATAATCAAACCGATAGTTACTATAATAAGCAATATAAAATACTTATTTTGTAGCAATTTAAAGAGTAGATTGGATAATCATTCCGTAAGAATGCATAGTAATGCTTCAAAGCTATCAAGAATATTTAGTAACATTGATATTGAGAACATTGAAGATAAAATGTACGATATGGATAATAGTATTAATGATATTCAAAATGAGCTAGAAGATAAACCAAGCCAATATCAAATACAAGATATAATCCATGATGAGTTTGGCTATAGTGAAGATTATGTTAATTATGATGATATGAATGATATCAAACAAGAAATAAAAGATATTAAAAATCATTTAAAAACGGATATAGATAATATTAATCTTGATTTGTTTTATGATAAATATCATAGTGAAATTGTTTTAAAAGTAATTGAAGAAATAATATTTAAACTTAGTAACAATAATGACAATGTTTAATAATCGTGTAATCAATATAAAGGATAATAATAATATGTATGCAACAAGCAATAACACAATCGTAAGAGAACATAAAAGAAATATGAATATATTAAAAGGTATTCTATTAATAGTAGATATAAAGCATATAAAGCACCATGTGCGATTATTAAACGGATATCATACTCATATTAGTTTTGGAATGTTTGCGAACTTATCAATAATAAAACAATATAAATTAAAAACAATACAATTAGAAGTATTGTATAATAATTTATTATTTAATAGCTATTTAAAATAATAAGCTCGCCAAATACGAAGTATTAAACATAAAGCCCTCTATTTATTAGAGGGTTTTTTGTTATGGTTTACTTTTTTCTATATAGTTTAAAAAAATGTCTAAACTTCAATCAATATTATAATAAAGAACCAAAAATTCAACGATACGAGGAAAGGGCAACGGAACATTGGGGGGAGGGGCATGCATAAAAAAAGACCGACACTCATTCTAATATAATTTTTTGAAAATATTTTTTTGGAATTTTTTTTGGAATTTTTTGTAATTTCTTTCTTTTTGTATAATTACTATTATTTTTTTCTTTATTATATATAATATAGTATATATATACTATTATATATTAACTGTTAACTGTTAACAGGGGTGAATTTGGAATTTATAATATTTTATTCTTATATTATTTCATGGATTTCAAGGACATTAAAGAAACTAGGCACTATTTGTACGATAATCTAGGTGAATTTCAAGCATTTGTACAAGATGTACCTGTTTCGGAGGATTGGAGACTTGCCGATGAAGGAGATTGGGTATTAACCGATGACGGATATGTGTGTCAAATCCTTAGAAAGTCTAAAATTGGTAAAAAAATGTGCATTCGCACATTATGTGGAACATATGACATCACCGCTAAGTTTGATATGATAGGTGAAAAGGGTATTGCTGACAATATTTACTCATTTTCGGGTAAACACTCATTTGATACGGACAAGGTTAGTGGTAAACAACAATTATTTGCACAATATGTTGCAAAAGGGGATAATGCTATTGAAGCTTATAAGAAATCACACCCCGATGCAAAAAGTGAATCATATATCAAACGTAGAACAAGTAGTCTATTAAAGACGGAAAGCGTACAAAAGATGATTAAAAAAGAAATTCAAGAAGTTTTAGCCTCTGAAGGTGTTACACCTGAGTGGATTATTGGTAAATACAAAAATGTTGTGGATATTGCCGATAAAGAATCTGATTGCTTAAGGGCATTAGAGAGCCTAACGAAGATTGCAGGCTTATTTGACACTCAAGAAACAAAATCAGAACAACTTACTGTATGGGCTGGTTTTTCACCTGAACAAATGGAGGCACTTAATGGTACTAAAGAACTCATCGCTCACGCAGAAAAAGAGGGATAATTGCCCTATTTGCAAGCGAAATCTGTATTTAAATAGTAAGGCTTCAAAAAGGATTGGAGTCTTGAACGAATTTGACGAGGTTGAAGAATGGATGTGTCCATACTGCGATTCTCAATTTACACTTAATAATAAGCCTACGGTATTGTATGGCACAATGAATGTTGAAGGAGAAGCATAATGATTATTAAAAACCCAAATCAAGAAAAAATTAACAGATTAAATCAAATGATGCTAAATGAACGTAGCAATTTAATAACAAATCGTAACGAAGATATGTTCCAAAGAAGCGGAATGTCTATTGATGAATTGATTCAAATGCTTAATAATGTGAATTTGCAAGGAGCTTTAGGAAATCCAGCACCTAGGGGTCCTCGAAGCAATAACCCAGAAGCAGTTGAAAGAGATAGAATAGCCTATCAAAATTATCTAGCTACAAAAGATGCTATGTCTCAAGGTGGCGGATTTGATTTGCCAGTCCTTTCGGCACTTTTAAGTCTTTTTGGATTAGGCTCTAAGAAAAAAGAATCTAACGTTGGTGATGTGCTAAACATGCCTAAAGAATATTTAGATTATTAAGGATTATCAATGAACGAAACTAGACCTCAACAATTTTTTGAAATAGTTAATCATACTTTAGAAGAAGAAGGCGGATATGTTAATGATTCAACCGATAAAGGTGGTGAAACTAATTTTGGTATAAGTAAACGAGCTTATCCTGATTTGGATATATTTAATTTAAAAGAAGATGAAGCAATTGACATCTATTGGAAAGATTATTGGGTTAGAGGCAAATGCGACAAAGTTCCAGGAAAGCTTCAAGCAATATATTTCGATATGTGTGTTAATTTTGGTATAAGTGGCGCAATTAAAGTATTGCAAGAAACTGCTAATGGAAAAGGTGCCGATATTGAAGTTGATGGTAAAATTGGACCAAACACCATAAAAGCAATACAAAACCTTAGTGTTCAACGAGTTCGAGCATTTCGAGCGCTTAAGTTTGCAAAGATAGTTATAGCCAATCCAAAACAAATGAAATTTTGGTATGGATGGTTTCGTAGAAGTTTAAAAGTATAAAAATTAAGAAAGGATAAGGATGACTGATTATTTTGAAAAGCCTCCAACAAAAAAAGAAATTGAAAATTTGCCAGCTAATATTTTTAGAAATCGTGAGTGGGGAGAAGGCGAACTAGTAAAGCTAATTTTTCCTGAAAATGGCCATTCAAATATAGATACGCTTATTAATCAAAATGAAATAAAACCAAATGCTCTTATGGAAACAAGTATAGCATATAAAGACCCAAATTCTATACTTTCAGATAATGATACTTTGCTACAAGATATTATTGATTTAGTCTTAAAAGGCGACACAAAAGGTTTAAGTGATAGACTTCCATCAGCTAAAGAAAGTGGTCACCATGAGGGTCGTAGAGGACTTCCTAATGCTTTAATGAGACTACTTTTGACTGGAAAGGCTGGTAGACCAGAATTGGACCCAAAATATTTAGTAGACCCTGAACCATTACAAAGTATTCCAGAAGACGAATATAATAAATGGCTTAATAATAAATAAATGGCCAATTTAAATCTTAATGGCAACGTTTCAAAGAATGAAGAAGTATTACATAGCGCATATACTGATTTAATTACATTTGGCAAACTATTTTCGCCACAAGACTTTTTAGCATCCGCTACACCTAATTTCCACCGAAAGGTTGGAAGTTTATTAATTAATAAAGAAATACAACAATTAGCCCTAGTTTTACCTAGGGACCATGCTAAATCCACTTTAGCAGCCACAGCAGTACTACATAGATTCTTATTTGCAACAAAAGACCAACCTGAGTTTATCGCTTGGATAGGCGAGGCTCAAGACCAATCAATTGATAACCTTAATTGGATAATGACTCATATATATGAAAATCCAGCTATCCATTACTACTTTGGAGATTTGCAAGGTGACAAATGGACAAAGAGTGAGTTTACTCTTAGTAATGGATGTAGAATGATTGCAAAGGGTACATCTCAAAGATTGCGTGGTAAAAAGCAATTATCAACAAGATATACTGGAATGATACTTGATGACTTCGAATCAGAGTTAAATACTAAGACTCCTGAAGGAAGGCAACAAATAAAGAACTGGGTAACGGCTGCTGTCTATCCTGCTATTGATTTTGATAAAAATGGGTTTTTATGGTGTAATGGAACAATTGTTCACTATGATTCATTTTTGAATGGGTTAGTTAGAGAGCATGATAATGCAAAAAAGAGCGGAGAAGACTTTTCATGGGATGTTGTAACATATAAAGCTATATTAGATGACGGTACTCCACTATGGCCTTCAAGATGGCCACTTAAGAAACTAGAAGAAAGAAAACAATTTTATATCGATTCGGGTACCCCTGCCAAGTTTTACCAAGAGTATATGAACCAAGCTAAATCTCCTGAAGACCAGATATTTAGTGAGGAGGATATTAATGATGGGTATTATAAAGGCAATGCAAGATTTGATGACGAAAGTGATAGTTGGTATATTCAATTGGACGATGGAACTAAAAAGTACATCAATATCTATATCGGCGTGGACCCTGCTTCGTCAATCAATAGTTATAGTGACTTTAGCGTTATTATGGTTATCGGTGTTACTGCCGAGTTTGATTATTATGTTCTTGAGTATTGGAGAAAAAGAGTATTACCAATGGAATGTGCAGATGAGATATTTAAATTCGTTAAACGGTATTCACCAGTTAGACGAGTAAATATTGAAACAATTGCATATCAAGAGATGTTAAGAGATTATGTATATAAACGAAGTAAGAAAGAAGGTTTATTTATTCCAGGCATTGAAAAAGGAATAAAAGGTTACGGGAATAAAAAGAAAAAAGACAGGCTATTTGAAGGTCTACAACCTATGTTTAAACAAGGAGCTGTTCATCTTAAAAAGAATCATCATGAATTTATTGGAGAGTTGTTAGATTTTCCAAAAGGTTCACATGATGACTGTATTGATGCATTTTGGTTATCTACTCAATTTGCTCGTGGAAATCCAAAAGCAGGCACAAAACAGAAAGAAAAGAACAAAGACGGCAGTTATACTTATAAACGTAAGATTTATGACTGGATGACTGGAAGGAGAGTGTGATTTGCATTTTACAATAATTTATCAGTATATTATCGACCATGATTCAAGAAGATATTAGAGTAAAAGAAATACGTGAGTTATGGGACCGATGGAATGACGCACGTCAAGATTGGGATACACAAGCTAGAGAAGATATTGACTTCTATTTAGGCAATCACTTTACCGAAGACGAAATGAATGCTCTTGCTGAACGAAATCAATCTGCTATGCCTATTGACAGATTATATTCTGCTATAGAACAATTTAAAGCAATTATAACATCTAAGCCACCTAAGTTCTCCGCTGTTGGAAGAGAGGATTCTGATAATAAACTTGCAAATGTATGGAAAGTTATACTTGAATATATTTGGGATTTATCTGATGGTAATGAAACATTTAAACAAGTTATACATGATTATGCTGTTACGGGACTTGGATATTTTTATACATATATTGACAATGAAGCTGATTATGGTAGAGGTGAAGTTAAATTTACTTATGTCGACCCATTTAGAGTTGTAGTTGACCCAAATTCAAGAAATCGTTGGTTTGATGATGCATCTGGAATAATGTTGTCAACTATATTTACAAAACGTCAATTATTAGATTTATATCCACAGTTAGGGCAAATTGCTGAAGGTGAAGAAAAAGCTATAATTGAAGACCTTGATACTATTGACCATGAAGAAGATTATCCAAATTCAACGAATGCCCAATCAAAACCTAGATTTACTCCAGATGTAGTTAAAGATTATGATACATTTGAAACTGATAAATATAGATTAATTGAATCTTTTTCAAAAATTAAAGTTCCATATTTTAGAATGGTAAATCTTCAAACTGGTGATGAAAAAATAGTTGATGAGCAAGCTTTGTCTACAATTATGCAAGACCCTAAAACTAAATTGGCTGTCGATGAAGGTATGATTGACTTTGTAGAAGTTTTACAAACAAGAATTAAATTAACTTGTTGCGTTGGGCAAGTTGTATTGTATGAAAGAATTTTAGATACAGATATATATCCAATAGTACCTGTACCAAATATATGGACAAATACTCCATATCCAATGAGCGATATAAGAAAAAATAAAGATTTTCAAAGGTTCCTCAATAAGACGGTATCATTAATTACCTCGCATGCTCAAGCGTCTTCAGGCCTAAAGTTACTCGTACCTCAAGGAAGTGTCCAAGACATGGAAGAATTAGAACGTGATTGGGCAAATCCTAATGCTACAATAGAATATGATTCATCTTTTGGGGAGCCACATTTTCCATCTCCTCAACCTTTGGCTAACTCTATAATGCAGTTACCTCAATTGGTTGAAAAATATATTGACCTTAATATGGGTATATTTGAAATGATGCAAGGAAATACGGAAGTTGCACCAAAAACCTCATCAGCTACAATGATGTTAGAAGATTTTGGTCAAAGACGCTCAAAGTCAAAACTTCGTGATATTGAAGGAAGTTTAAAAAGACTTGGAAGAGTTGTTTATAATTTGGCTAAATCTCATTATGATTTCAAAAAAACATTTAGAATTGCACAACCAAACAATGATATTGATGAATATACAATAAATAAAAGATTGTATGATGATAAGACTAAAGAATTAATGAATATTGAAAACGATATATCTGTTGGTCAATTTGATATAAGAGTTATAGGAAATTCAACAATGCCTTCAAACAAATGGGGCGAATGGAATATATATATGGAAGCATATCAAGCTGGTCTTATTGATAGACAAGAAGCTCTTAAGAAAACGGAAATATTTGATAAATCAGGAGTATTGCAAAGAATGGATGTTGTACAACAATTACAACAACAATTAGCAGGTGCTCAAGAGCAAATTAAAAAATTATCAGGAGATTTACAAACTAGAGATAGAGAAGCGATTAATTTACGTAAACAAACTGAAGTTGAGAAATTTAAAGGAAGACTTAAGGAGCAAGAACAAAGCTCCAAGGCTGATAGCAAAATTGCTGTTGGTAGACTTAGTAACGCTGTTAAACTTGAATCCGAGAAATTACGTTTAGCCACCGAGGCAGAGAAACGTAGTCAAACTCAAAAAGGTGACAAGAGATAGCAAAAGGAGATTATAATGACAGATAATCAAAATCAAAACGTAGATGAATTTGGAGTTCCATTTAATGAAGAAATGGGACAAACCAATGATTCTATAGGGCAAGATGAACAGGTCAATACGCAGGAGAGTTCTGACAATTGGGAAGAACAAGCAAAGTACTTCCAATCTGAAAAGGATAAGCTTGCTGCGGAAAATCAAAAGCTAAAACAATACGAAGAAGTTGGTAAATTTTTGGAATCACGTCCTGATGTTGTGCAAGCAATTGCAAATCAGGCAGGTGGTCAACCACAAGCCGAACCTCAAGTAGCGTTAAAGCCAGATGAATTTGACCCATGGGAAGCCTATAATGACCCAACATCTGCATCTTATAAATATAGGATGCAAGAAATGCAGCAAACCATTAATAATGCTGTAAGCCAAGCAACTGATGGAATACGTCAACAAACAGGTAGAAGCCAATTACAATCACAGTTAGCAGCCCAAGGGATGACAACTGATGAAATTGGTTCTTTTATGGAATTTGCTGATAGACATCCTTCTGAGTATGGTTTAGAGAATGTTATTAAAATGTGGAGAGCTGTATCACAGGCTCCAGCAGAGAGTCATGGTGAAAACCCACTTGATAAAGTGCGTGATGTACAACAGCAGCCTCAACCTGCAGGTGTTCTTCAAGGAGAGCGTCCTAAAGGTCCAAAGTCTGATGAAGATTCAATGTGGGATAGTGTCATGAAAGCTGGTAGCCGTAATAATGTTTTATAAAATCAAATAGGAGATTATAATGGCAAATTATAATAGTGGACAAGTAAAATTCGCTACTCCTGGGTCGCAAACAGGTTTATCATTATCGAATGCATCGAGAAGATTATACGATTTTAGTGATAGAATTGCTGAGTTGGCTCCAGAAGAGTCGCCGTTTTTTATTTACTTGTCAAAAGTAGGGAAAGTTCCAACATCGGATTCGCAATTCCGATTTTTGGAAGATAGAACTAAAATTGCGATTACTGATAGAACGTTTACAACTTCTAGTAACCTTGGTGCAATAGACCCAGATACTACAGATACAATGACTATATCTTCTTCTCCATGGCTTATTAAAGGTATGGTTGTTATGGTTTCTGCAGCTCATTCAGGAGCAGGAGCAGGAAGTAATTCTGCAACATGCGTTATTACATCGGTTAATTCAGCTACTGAAATAGAAGTTCGATGGTTAAGAGAATCTAGTGTTGCGGTATCAATTGATGGCTCTGGTACTGCTGTTGATTGTCAAGTAATTGGAACTGCATATGCAGAGGGCTCAGGAGCTCCAGATGTATGGTCACAAGAGCTAGACCACGATTATGGGTATACTCAAATCTTTAAAACAGCTTGTGAAATGACCAATACTGCTAGAGCAACTGTATATCGAGGCTATTCTGATGAATGGGCAAGATTATGGAATCTTAAATTAAGAGAACATAAAATCGATATTGAAAGAGCAATGTTATTTGGTCAAAGAGCTTCAGTTGGGGGTGTTCAATATACCGAAGGAGTTGTTGGTCACATCATTGCTGAAGGTGCAGCACCAGTAGCGGATACAACTCAATTATCTTATTCAGAAGGTAAAGCTTATCATAAATCAATAGCTTCAGGCTCAATGACATATGATAATTTCCTTTCTGATTTAGAAGTTGTTTTTGACCCTGCAAGAGGTGGTTCATCATCTAAGTTAGCTTTATGTAGTCTTCCTGTAATATCTCTATTTAATAAAATAGGTGGAAGTTCTTTTATAGATGACTCTTTTGGAGGAACTGAAGATAATCCAGGACGATATATGTTTGAGCGTTCTAATGGAACATTTGGTCATAAAATCATGAAAATAGAAACAATTCACGGTGATTTATCGCTTGTGAAAGAACCTTTGTTTAGAGGTTTATCTTCTACATTCATGGCTTTAGTTGATTTAGACCATGTGTCTTATCGACCACTTGTTGGTAACGGTGTTAATCGTGACACTTCAATCACAACAAATGTGCAACAAGCAGATGAGGATTTACGAAAAGATATGATTCTTACAGAAGCAGGTCTTGAAATCTCTCTTCCTGAAACACATGCGTTGTTTAACATAGAAGGAGCATAATTATGAGAAGTGATGTATTAAACTCAAGTAGTAATAGTTATGGTGCCGTTCCTAATTATTTAAAAACAACAACTAAAACAGCTGATTTTACAGCAGTCGCAGGACATGTGTATGTTATAACAAAGTTAGATGGTTGCGATGTTACTCTTCCAGCTCCAAAAGTGGGAGATGTTATCAAAATAATATTTGATGGCGCAACATCTAATAGTCATACAGTAACAACAGATGCATCAACTACTTTATATGAAGGTTGGGCTTCATTGTCTGATACTGCAGACCAAACAGCAGCAGCTATGGAAAACTTTGTAGCTGACGAAACTGATGACAGAGTATTGACTTTAAATAGGACAACTACTGGGTTGTCAGGTAAAGTTACTTTAGTTGGCGTTGCTAATAATAGATGGTATATAGAGGCAGAACTTCAATCAAATGGAGATGCTTCTACACCATTCAGCTAATCCGAACACATAAGGGTTAATAGTTATTGGGAACTATGGAGTAAGTCGTATAAAGGGCTTACTCCGAATCCCATAAAAAATTTAAAGGAATAAATGTCAAAGAAAATTAAAAAATATAAAGATGGTGGACCTGTTGATGATATACCTGCAATGTTAACTGAAGGTGAATATGTTATCAAAAAGGAATCTGCTAAAAAACTTGGATATAAAAATTTAGACTATATGAATGAAACGGGAGAGTTTCCCATAACTGATGCAAGAAAAAGGAGTAAGAAAAATGCCTAAAGTAGGAGATAAAAACTTTCCATATACACAAGCAGGCAAAGCTGCTGCAAAAGAATATGCTATGGAAACAGGACAAGATATTATACCAACATATGATGCTGGTGGAAGAGTTGAAAGAATACAAGCATATAATGAAGGTGGAAAAGTAGAGAAAGTAATGAGTCATAAAAAAACTTCTTCTCATTTTCAAGGAACACCTCAAGATGTAGCAGAAAGAATGAATAGAAATTCAGCTTTTAAAAAAGGCATGGAAAAATATTATAATATGACTTTAAATGAACAAGGCAAATTGGTTTCTACATCAGTTAAAAAAAACAAAAAGAAATAATGGCTAGAACACGAACATATTATTGTAATGATTGTAGTAAAACTATAGAATTTACTATGGATGAAAGTCATGTATGTAAATGTGGTCGTGCATTTGGTGTAAGGTTTAATAATACAAAAGACCATGTAAATATGCGAACAACTTGGTCAGGTCAAACTAAGTTTGAATTTAGCCAAACAACAATGGAGCAAGATATTGCGGAAAGGAATGCTAGATAATGGCATTTGATACTGAAATACAAGCATTAGCTGGTTCTGCTACTCAATCTGAGATGGACCAATGGATGACTGATGGTGCAAAGGAAATTATAAATGTACTTCCTAATGAGTTGAAGATGAAATGCATTACATTTACTCTTTTAAACGCAGACAATGGAACGACTCTTGATTTAGATGGCATAGGAAAAGTAACTCATGTTACTCGTGAAAATGCTGATTCAGGATATTATGCTCCTTGTAGAGAAATTCCTATGATGTATGGAGACCTTGCAAATGACTCAAGCAATATGATGTATTATGCGACTGCTACTGACCCTGTTTTTTGGATTGAAAGTAATTCATCGGATGCGTCAACATTATTTGTAAAACCTACTCCAACAAATCTTCAACCTGCAAAAGCATATCATATTACATATCCATCTATTGATGCTTCAGAAGTATCTACAATAGCAAACTTTCCAGATGAAGCTGAATATTTAGTGGTACTATATGCAGCAATTAAAGTATTGCAAAATAAAATGAATGAAATGATTGGAAATACTGATATAGATAATGCTCTAGGATTGTTAAAGGCTGCTGTGGACCAAGCTAGAACAGCTTGTGATAAATTTGAAAATGCAGATACTGAATCAATATTTGGAGATGAAGACACATTTTTAACAGCAAGTTCTCAATTAACAGAGGTAAAAGATGCATTGGATAATGTTAAAGCAATGTATGATACAGACCAAGCAGATGATGATGGAGCAAGTGCTGAATCGCTTTTATATTGGTTAAACGATGAAGACCCTGAAATGGTTTCAGCAACTATAGCTGCTATGGGAGCAGAAATACAAAGAGCTCAAGCTAATTTAACTCAATGGAACTCGATAGGTGACATGAGAGTCAAAGAAATAAATGCATCTTTAACAGAGGCAGGTGGATATAGTCAGGAAATTCAAACAAGAATGGCAAAGGATGAGCAAGATTATAAATGGTATCAACATCAACAAACAAAATTACAACAAGATTATCAACAAGGATTGCAAATGATAATGGGAGTGGCTCAACAACCCAAGGAAGCTAAATAATGACAGCAAATGATATTATACAACAAATTGAAAAAATGTTTGGAAGGCAACCTGAAAAATATATGATACGATTAATTAATGATGCATTAATTGATATGTCTTCAAAAAAACAAGATTATACAGTATCCTCAACTACTACTTTAGAGCAATATAAAAGATGGTATGGGTTAGATGACCAAGTTATTGATATAGTAAAAGTTGAAATTAAAGATACAAATGATAGATATGTAAGAATACCTAAGCTTGCAGACCCTCACAATGTATTACGTGATGATACTGAAGCTTCAGACAATTCTTTAACTTAGGAGGATTATGGCAAATAGAACTTATCCAAATGATTATTTTGCTTGGTATAATGATGATAAAAGATTAGCGGTTGTTGAATTAGATACGACATCAACATCGGGAGAAACTACTAAAGAAAAGTATGATTCTTTTCAATCCGAAGCAGATGTAGCAAATGGTCTTAGAATTACATATCATTCAAAATATGAAGCTGTAACTACATCTTCTTTAGGTAGCGAATTATCTACTACTAATGGTGTAGATACAGGATTACAAGAATGTATTCTTTGTTATTTAAAAGCAAGAATGTATGAAGATATGGGAGATTTGCAAAAAGCTCAATATTATAGAATTATGTATGAAAAAGAATTAAAAGGTTATCCATCAAGAAAAAGTGGTGTACGGGTATTATCCGTGCCTAGAATGTAAGGAAAATTAAATGGCATATAATTCAACATCTTGGACAGCAGACGGTTTAAGCAAAGCAACAAATTCAACATCAACTAATGATAGTTTAAGTATTGATGGCACATTAACTGTCGGTGGAGCATCTACATTAAACTCAACATTAACTGTTAGTGGGGACTTAGATATAGTTGGAGATTTTAATTTACAAGGCGGAGATATTACTACTGATGCAGGCGATATAGTAATTAAATCTAATGGTAATTTAACATTCCTTTTAGATGATGATAATGATGAAACATCTCAAAGTTTTGGATTTTACAATGATACTGTAGAGGTAGCTAATTTAGATGAATCTGGAAATTTACAAATAGATGGTGATTTAACTGTAACAGGCGGAAAGATAACATTTGGCAATGCTGAATATATTTCAAATGAATCTGATAATTTTATAACATTATTAACAAATCCTTCAAGTTCGGGTTCAGCAATTATATCATCTGCAGGCTCAACACAACTTCAATTAAAATCAATAAATAATGATGCACACATAACATTCTTTAATGGGGGTTCACCAATTTGGAATATAGGATATGATTACGATGATTCTAATATACTTAAATTTGATTATGGTAATCTTACAGGTGTTGCAACAAAATTAAATTTAACTTCTAGTGGAGAATTGATTTTAAGTGGAGACGGAGTAGTTGCTTTAAAAGAAACTACAACACCAACAGCAGTTGCTGATTATGGAAGAATATATACAAAAAATGATAATAAATTGTATTTTCAAGATGGGGCTGGAACTGAGCATGAAATATCATTTGCATAATAATAGGAGAATAAAGTGAGCAAAGAGGTAAAAGAGGTAAAAGAAAAAAAAGAAACAAGCATTAATGAGGCAATTGAAAATATACAAAATCAATTGCAAAATTATAAAATAATGACAATTAAAGCAGAAGGAGCTCTTGAGGTTCTTATGCAATTAAAAAAGGATGAAGATGGATAAAGATACACTTATGACAGTTGCTCAAGGGGCAGGAGGTGTAGCATTAAGCTTTTGGGAGGTTCTTCCTGATATGTTAAGGCTTGGAATATTAATAGCTACACTTATACATATATTAATAAAAATTGTAAACGATTATAATAAATAATACACTCACGGTCTCGTCAAGACCTTAAAGTATAACTCTTGAAAGGAGAATAAACATGGCAAAACCATTACATACATTTACAGTCGCAGAAGCAGGAAATCTACAAGTATATAGTGATTATAACTATGAACAAATAGATATAAGTGGAGATGATTTAGATACATCTCCTGCTAGTGCAACATACATTACAGAAGCAAATCCAGCTAAAAAAGTAGTTATATACGATGGAGATGGAACCGTAGAAGATGCAGATACATTTACAATTGCTTTAAATGGAAACACTGATACTCAAAAGAAAATAGTATTTGAAGGTAGAAATCTTCCATTTACTATAGAAGGATTAGTCATGAGAGCTTTAACTGTTTCTCTTCCAGATGGAGATACAACTGCTAGCGATACTGTAGATATATTATCATTTCATTAAGGAGCTACAATGGCAAACACATTTAGTTCAAGAAAGATTAAACCTTTAAAAAAAAGTGAATTAGATAAAAAGATTGCTCAAGCAAATAAATCGTTAAAGGCTAAGAATAAGAAACTTGATATAAACATTAAAGATAAAGAAAGTGAAATAAAATTATTAGATAAAGAAACTAAATCTTTAAATAATAAAATTAAATCAATTTCAAAAGAAATTTCTAATAGTAAAAGTTTATTGTCTAAAGAAAAACTCAAATTATATGATATATCCAAAAATGTTGAAGATAGGGAATCCCATATTTTAACTCTTAAGAGTGAAGAAAGTTCCATTATTAATAATGTTAAAACACTTAAAAATGAGGCTTCAAAGTTAAATAATGACATTGCTTATCTTGAGACTAAAAAGAAAAAAGCGGATGATTTAATTAAAGATGTTGACTACTTTCAAAAACAAAAAGAAATAAAGGAAAATGAGTTGAATGAGATTCAAAGAAAATATAGGGCTATTAAAGAAGATATATCCAATAAAGAATTATATTTTAAAAATAAATCAATTGAATATAACAAGCAAATTACAAAAATGTCAGATGAGGCTCAAAAAATATCTGCAAAAATTAAAATAATTCAAAAAGATGCAGATGAAGAAAAAGTTAAATATGACAATGCTTGTGTTAAATTAAAAAAATTAAAAGAAGATAAGTCTCTTGAATTAAAATCCGTTGATTCTTTGGTTGGTAAAAAAGAGGATGAATATATCATGTGGGAACGAAAGCTTGAAAAAATTAAAGAGTCTTATGAGTCTGAACAAGAAAGAATATCTAAAATAAAAGGTAACTTTGAAAAATGGAAAGTTAATTCATTGGAAGAGGTTGCAAGAATGAAGCTTAAAAATAAAATGGAAAAAATTGACAAAGCTGGATTAAAGGAAATTTTAAATGGCTGATGTAGGCAACGGTGTATCAAGAGTTATAATGGATGCTGATGGCGAGCAAGCTACAGTTACCAATAATAAGCTTGATGTCAATGCTTATCTAAATGCTACTCCTACAATTGATATTGGAGATGTTTCTTTATTGTTAGGAGGTACTGCTGCAGATACAAATAATGGCACTGCAGGTGCTCAAACTTTACGAGTTACTATAGCTAGTGATACTACTGGTGTTTTATCTATAGATGATAACGGTGGCTCATTAACAGTAGATAATGCTGCACTTAGTAAATTAAACAATACTATATATACAGAAGATGAGGTTGCAACTGGCATGCATTATGGAATAGCTCCCCTTGCAGTTAGAAGAGATGCAATGCTTACTGGGTCAGCTGCTGATGGAGATTTTATATCCCTAAGCACTGATGCTATAGGTCATTTATATGTAACCGAAGCATCGACTTTTATATATGCTTCATTTGCAATGCTTGATATAGATAATAGTGCTGCGTTATTATCTGCTCATGCACCAGGAGTAATTAGTAATTGTGTAGAGGTTTTTTTACAAGCAAGCGAGCTTAATACTGGATATATTATGGTTGGAGATGATAATGTTGCTGATGAAAGAGGTATGAAATTGAATGCTGGAGATACTATTATATTAAATGTAAGTGACACTAGGTACATTGGTCTTTGGGCTTCTGCTGATAATCAAGGCTTGAGATGTATGATTACTACAAGGCCTACATAATGAGCAAGTTTATTAAAGATAATCACACGTTTAATAGGGATGTAAAAATACCTTCTACATCTAAATTGCACCTTGATGGTGGTGGCAATACTTATATAACAGAATCATCAGGAGATGTATTAAGATTGTATTCAGGAGGCAATATTGTATTTGAAGGAAAGGGTCTTACAGACGTTGCTGTCGCTGCTCAAAGAACTATAACATTGTCACCTAAACAAGGTGGAATAAGTGGAAATGTTTACATAACAGAAGATACAGTTTTACTTCCTGAAAAAAAACTTTATTTTGATAATGGTATTCATACTTATATACATCAGAATCAAGATGATAATCTAAAATTTGTTGTAGGTGGAGATTCAATTCTAGCACTTAATGAAGGAGGAAATTCAGGCAATATTTTAAATTTGGGTACAACTTGTGCAGGTTTTACACAGCATGAGCCAACATATAATGCTACTGATACAGAAGTATATTTTTCAAAACTAGGCAGTAAAGCATTTTTTACTTTCGGAGCAGGAAGCATAACAGATTTAAATTTATATTTTCCCAATATATCATGCAACTGTACATTAGTTGTTAAGCAAGATGGTACAGGTAGTAGAACGGTTACTAATTGGAAATCATTTGACCAAGATGAAGGTAATCCAAACTCAGTTAAATGGGCAGGAGGTTCTGCCCCTACATTATCAACAGGTGGAAATGCAATAGATATAATTAGTTTTTATTGGGACAATGATAATCATACAGCATATGGAGTAGCAAGTTTAAATTTTAGCTAATGAATATTATAGAACAAGAACATATTAAAGATTTATTTGGAGAAAATTCTAATAAGACAATGGAAGATTATTTTGCAAATTTAGAAATAATGCTAGCAGGAGCTATAAATAAAAATGAGTTAAAGATTGAATTTAAAAGACAGTTTCCTGACGAATCAGATTGGAGCTTTTAATGGCCGTAACTCAATATTGCACAGCTTTTGAACCATCGTCTTCAGGAGGGTATTTAAATAAAACTGTTAATGCTCAAGCTATTACAGATATAAATGCAAATAATGAATTGCAAATTATGTTATTATATGAAAATGATTTTACTGCTGATTCAAGTGCTATGTTTAATCCTACTACTACAGGAGGCTTTGTAAATACTGATGGCGGAAGTATTAGTATGACTGAAGCAACAGGAACGAGTGTAGACCCTAAATTAGCTGTAACATATACAGATGGCTCAACAGAGAATCATCCTGCAGTTAGTGGTGGTAGTTTTGATGATGCATTTATGAGAACAGCTCCTCAAACTTCTTCAGCAAATATATTAGCTGCAAGGAACGATACAGACGCTGATAATTTAACTAATACAGGGACTATTGCAACACTTGGGAATTATAAAGTTTTTTTTAGTGCATATGTATCAAGGTTGATATTTAGATTTGCAACTAATGCATCTAAAACAGCTTCAAGTGCAGTATTGCATTTTAATTTTTCAGCGGATGTTACATCGGGTTTTGCTAGGGCTTCATGGCAAGGCAGGTCGGTATATGCATGTAAAATGTCAAGCGATGTTAGTACTTCATTTGGAGTAGAAGATTGGAGCCATCTTGATGGATGGGAGTCAAGTGGAAGTTATGCAGGATATGACCCTGGTGGCGATGATGAGGTATTGTATAATGCAACATTCTTTGGAGCAAATTTTTAAAGGAGTTTTTTGAAATGGGTAGAAAAAAGAAAGGCGTTGTTAAACGTGCTATTGTTACACCTGATAAACATTTTCCATTAGCTGATTTAGCAGCTATAAATTGTGTAAAAAGAACAATTGAAATTGTTAAACCCGATATATATGTTGATTTGGGTGATGTGGGAGAATGGCATGGAAGCTCTCATTGGCAATGGAAAAAGAGAAAACGTCCGCCTTTGGAATACCAATTGCCCTTTATTGAGCAAGATGTTATAGATGTTAATAAAGGGATGGATATGATTGATGAATCTCTTGACAAAGTAAATTGTAAAGAGAAATATATCACAGAAGGAAATCACGATGATTGGATGAATAGATTTGTTGAAGAACATCCATATTTAGAAAGGTATAGGTTTGATAAATGCGTAAAGTTAAAGGAAAGAGGGTACGAATATTACCCTGCGGGCAAATATCTAAAAATTGGAAAGCTAGTAATGTATCATGGACATCACTTTGCTGGTATACAACACACACGAAATCATCTAACGAGGTTAGGATGCAATATTATGTACGGACATCATCATGATATTCAACAAAGCTCAGTTACTCATATTGATGGTCAAAAGTCGGCTTGGAGCTTGGGTTGTCTCAAAGATATGTCACAAGAACAAAATTCATGGCTTGGTGGTAGAAAACATAATTGGAGCCATGCATTTGCCATTGTTGATTTCTTTAACGGCGGGTTATTTACTGTCCATGTTATACAAATTATAAATGGAATGACCTCATTATGGGGTGAAGTTATAGATGGGAATAAATGAATCCAATAGAGATAATAGAAAAATTTGGAATACCTGTAGCAGTAGCTATGGCTTTTGGATTCTTTATATGGAAACAAAATCAATATATCCAAAAAGATTTAACTAAGGATATACATGAAAAATTTAACAGATTAGAAGGAATTATTGTAAAATTGATAGACCAACAAAAAAAGATGCAAATTGAACAACGAGGAATTGTTAAGTCTTATCAAACATTGATTGATATTATTACTAAATTATTTAAATGGGATAGTAAATGATACAAGCGGTTATTATACAAAAAGTAGTTAAGTTAATTACAAGCCAATTTAAGCTTGATAAAATACTTGATTATGTTGAGAAACCTAATGAATTAGATGAGGAAATGGAACATCTTAAAGCTAGAGTAGAATCTTTAGAAAAGATGGCTCACCCTTCAAGAGATTTTGTTATATGTGATGATTGCAAATGCAAGGTTGTAGTTGCTGAGCATATTGAAGAAAGAAGAAAGTAAAAATAAAAGGAGAAGTAATGAATATCGATTTAGGAAAAGCAATTTTTGATGCTTTATTTAATGATGAAAACAGAGATAAAATGATTGACGAACTGAACAAAGTTGTTAATATACCGATAATTGGAGAAGAAATGGAAAGAAAAATTATCGCAAATCTGTTTGAATGCATGGAAACTATCTTAAAAAAACTTATGATTAAAGAAGGGTAATAATGCCTAAACAGCAATTAGTTGTAAATAGATTTGAAGGTGGATTAAACACAGATTCTGACCCAAGAGATATTGCGGATAATGAATTTAGTTTGCTCAAAGGGTATAGCGTTGATTCAATAGGAGTAATTAAAACAATGGGCTCTTATAGCGCACATTCTACTGTTGATAGTCAATCTTGTATTTTTAAACCAGGATATGGCATATTTTCATTTTCTTCTGCATATAGAGCTACAGGGGCTTTAAGTTCAACAAAATATTTAGCATTAAGTGATGCTTCAGGAGTGCATATATATAGCGATATTGATGATGCTTGGAATGGAATGGTTCAAGTAAATAATTTAAACGGCTTAGGTATGGGAGATGGAAGCACAGTTTCAACTGATAATGAAATTAATATGTATGCTCCTGATGGAAACTTAAGAGCTTGTGATGGCAACTTTACTAATTATATTAATACGCCTAAAAAATTAGGATATATTAAAGCAAAAACATATGGAAAAGGCAGTAGCACTACTTATCCAACAACTCTTGCTCAAGTTAATGTTGGAAAAGGAGCAAGCGTAGATGGAACGTCTCAAGATGGGTGGAATGTTAACAATGCATCAATTGAAACAGGTGTGACATCTTCAAATCTTAAAATGATTAATCTTGGAAGTGTTGCAAAAGGGGCTATTGAAACATCTTCAGGCGATGATGATATGGCAACATGCACAGCACATTCAGACTCTTCTACTCCTGGAGTGGTAACGATTGCTAATAATGATTTAGATTTTGGAACGTTATCAGGAACGGATGGTTATTACAATGGAATGACTTGCTCAGTCTTTAATGGGTCGACTGCTTATTACGGTGTTGTTGTAGATTATACTAATAGCGGAGCTGGTGGAGCGGGTACTACAGGAACATTTAAAATATGGGCAGGCCCAGAGGGAAATACAAGTTTTGCTACATTGGGAGCAAGCGCAAGTAGCGGTGGTTGGGGTTTCCAAGTAGGTCAATCTGATGGATATTTATGGAATGCCGATTTTTCACATGCTGACCATAATCAAAAACAAAGAGATGTTATATCTGGAGATTGGGGAGTTACATTATCATTTGAAGAAGGAGCTACGGGAACAGGTGAGTGGATGACTTCAACATCAACAAGATATAAATTTTACCATTCAACAACATTTGATGGAAACCAAGAATCTCACCCAGCTGTATTTACAATGTATCCAAGAAAAGCAGCATCGGGAGAAACTGCTCATGAATCTGTGAATGAAATGTATTTTGCAAATTCAGGTGCAGTTTTAAATGCTTCTTCCCCAACAGGTGGCGAGGTTGGTGTAGCTTCTTTAGAAGTGCCTGTTACGTTTGGGTTGTTAATTAGGATGACAAGTGAGCATGACCCTGATGGTGATGGTAATTTTACTATAGGAAGCACAAGTTTTGATGAAGAAGACCAAGATGCCGTTGACTCTACCTCTAATAGAGGGGAATATAACTTTCTTGGAGAAAATCAAAGAGTTACAGGTGGGCATATATGGTGGGCATCAAATGAAGATGGTTATAAAACATTATGGTTGTTAGCTGAATATGACCTTGAAAAAGGAGCTAGAATCTTAGGAGGAAAATCAACTGAAGGAGTTGGTGCATTTGCTCCTTGGCAATCATGGGTGTATCCTACTGCTACTAATCCTGTAGTAAGGCCTTCTTGGACAGACGGTGAAAGCGAATTAAACGGCCCTCCTCAATTTATAACCTATGAAGCTTTAACTGGATATTCTCACGATACAAAATTAAATGCTAAATGGAAAACTTCAACAATTGCAAATGGTCGTGCATATATAGGAAATATTTTAAGACAAGAAAAATCAACATTTGATGGAGGAGGAAGCTGGGAGGCAAGCGCTACTCCAACTAAAGATATAGCAAAACAAGGAGCCATTGTAGGCTCTCCTGTTGGAAGATATGATACATTTCCTGAAGACCCAAATTATGAATTTACAACAAGTCCTGGAGATGGTGATGAGATTATTAAACTTGAATCATTTGCAGATAGGTTAATTTGCTTTTATTCAAATAAGTTTGAAGTTTATAATATAGAAAAAGGATTTGAAAATCTTGAATTAGAAATTAAAAACATGGGGCTTGATGGAGGAAATCCTCAACAAGCATGCTTAACTGATGCTGGTGTTGCATGGATTAATTCATATGGTGTTCATTTTTACAATGGACAACAAGTTAAAACAATTAGTGATAAAATAAGAAATCAATGGATTGGCGAAGATGGATATACAGCATTTTGGAAATCATACGCAAATGATGTTCCTTGTATTGCATATGACCCAAAAGCACAAAAATTATTAATTTGCAAAACTATTGAAAACGCAGGTTCTGGCGAAGAAGATATATTACAATTTAGCTTAAAAACTCAATCATGGACAATGAAAGAGGATGCATTGCCAAATAATCAAGATTTAAGATTTACAATATATAAAGGCGATTTAGTTTTTGGCGATGGAACAAAAATATACACTTGGAATGATACGGCTTCTAATGGTACAGGCTCAGGTGGCTCTGGTACAGATTTTATTCATGAAATTTATACAAAAGATATTGATTTTGGAAGTCCTTCAATTAGAAAAAAGATTTACAAAGTATATATAACATATAGGTCCGAGGGTCCTTTTACAGACAATACATGTGATTATAATAATGACCCTACAATTGCACATGATGACGACAATGGAGCTATTAAAAAAGGAATGAATGTTACAGGAACAGGAATCCCTTCTCATTCATATGTAGAATCAGTTACAAGTAATACATCTTTTGAATTAAATGATAGTACTACTGGTGGAGCTGTAACCAATGGAACTCTTACATTTAACGGTACAACAAATGTGCAAGTTAAATACGGTATCGATGGAGACACGACTCCAACTGAGACATTTAAAGATGGTGCTAATTTTACTAGCAATGAGCTTGATTCTGTATCAGGCTGGAAAATAGCAGAATTAAAGCCAACCAATAGTATAAATGAGGCAAAATCATTTAGGCTTGCTTTTACGTCTGACGGAATAGTGCCAGCACAATTTGAAATTAACGATATAACAATAATATATAGAACAAAGAGTATCAAATAATGCAAAGAAATTTTGAAGATAAAGTAAGACAATTAAGCGTTACTAAATCCTATGCTCCTAAGATTGTAAAAAGAAAACCTTCATCAGCAGAAGGAAAAGAAGGAGATATTGCACTAGGATTAACTGCTAAGGGCGTTAAATTGTATGCTAAGCTTGGAAATAGATGGTATTCATTCTCATCTGACGAACAGACCTTAGAGTCCGTTAAAGACAATATAAACGCTTCAATAGCATCTCAATATTCAATTAGCAATTTAACAACTGACAGGACTTATAATGCAAACAGCACTACTTTAGCAGAGATTGCAGATATACTTGGAACATTAATAAAAGATTTAGATAAGCTTGGATTTTTAAAATCCAAAATTTCGTAGTAAATTTAGGAGGAGGATAATATGGCAGAATATAGTAAAGGTAAACAAATAGCAACAACTATTGACAATCAAGTCAGAAAAAGGGCTGAAACGGTTCTTGGAGCACTGTTATCAAAAGAGCAACAAGATGAACTTAAATATCAAAGATGGAGCTCTCCTTTTAAACAATTATTAAAAATAGTTAACCCTCTTAAAGACCCTTTTTCAGATACTGCTATAGATGAAGGGGTTGATGCTATCTTTAGAGACCTTTTTAATCAAGGAGGCCAAGCTAAAGATATAAATTTAGCCAATTTTGCTCTTTTAAAATCTCGCCCTGACCTTGTTTCAGGTTCAGTTAAAAGTATACAAGAAGATGTTAAAGGTTATAGAGGTTCAATTACAGACAAATTAGGGTCAAATCTTCTTCAAATGGTTACAGAATTAGGGCTTGATACGGAATTGGCAAACAAAATTAAAGGTAAAGTGGCAAAAACTATTCAAGACAAGAGTCCTGATTGGCTAGCAGAAAAATTAATAAAAAGTAAATCTTGGCAAGAAACGCTTGGCCTTAAAGGGTGGGATAAAATTACAAGTCAACCTTTAAACTCAACACTTGACCCGTCACTTGTGCCTAAAACTCCTAGTATTTTGGATAAATTAGGTGTGCAACAAATACCAAATGCACCTATAGATATAACCACTATAGTTAAAAATATTTCTCAAGGAAAACCACCAATTTTATAATTAAGTTGAAAGAAGGGATAATTTTATAATGAAATTTATAACAGGATTATTAGATAATATAAAAAGTAAAGGTAGGCATGGTGATACTGAGCTTAGAATTGTTGACAATGAAGTATCGCATGTAAACAAAGATGAAGCTTATTTAATTGATAACTATGGATTGCTAGGTGAGGTTGTTACACAGGAAATAGGTGCTGGAACTATTAATCCTAATACTGGATTACGGGAATATCATGAAGCTAGTTGGAAAACAGGCTTTGTAGAACATCCATATCATCATACAAATTGGTGGGTGGGAGACATCAATTCCGCTGCTCAAGGGCTTGTAGATTTTACTGAAAATGTTTTCGAATTTGGAGGAGATGTTCTGTCAGAGGGATTACTAGATACTGTGTACGATAGAACTATAAATTCTATGCGTGATGATATAGCTGGAGGTATAACTTCAATATCGCAAAATATAACAAAGCCTGAAGATTTAGAGTATGATTTAAATCAAATTATTATAGATGGCAAGGTAGTTGAAAAGCCATCAAGGGCTAAAGTTATGGAATTTATTAACCCTGAAACAAATACTTTAACAGACCCTCAAGGGTTAGCTACATATATTAGAGATTTAAATCCAAATATGACCATGTTTAAAGGTCTTAGTGATGCTGAATTAATTCAAAAATTTACACAATATGCTCCTGATATGTTTGCATCTCAAGAAGACATTCACGATACTAGGGAAAAATATACTTCAGATGCAAGAACAAGAATTAAAAAAGCAGGAGAAGAAACGATGCAAATGGATTTTGCTATGGGAGCAAGTGGAATTACTAGACATGGAGACCCAAATAGAAAAATAACTGAAGGTCTTTATGAAGATATGTCTAAAATGCATAAGCAAAAAAGTAAAGATATTGAGGATTTAAAACAAGACGATATTGATACGTTTGGAGATTACGTTTATGGGTTAACTGATGCAGATTCAGAATATGGAATCAAAGGAGGAACTTACTAAAATGGCCAGTATAGTAGAAAATGCCCGAAGAATAGCAAATCAAATGACTAACCAAAAAATAGGCTTTAGTGCAGCTAACGATTTACAATGGATGCAATTGTTTGAACAGCTTATGGAAAAAAACAAAAATAAAAAACTTGCTAAAGACCAAAACATTATGGCTGGTCTTATGGGTAATCTTGGAACGGCCAATAGCGATGTCCATTTTCAAAATCTTGATTCATTAATTCAAAATACAACAGTTCAACCCGAAAATCAACTTGCATTTGAAACTTTTAAAAATATGTTTACAGATAGAAGAGAGGCATACAATTTAGGTAAAGAGGTCTATAATGACATTGCTCCTACAATAGGAAGCCCAATGGAAGAAGATAAATATTATTTAACTGAAGAAAAATTAATGAATTTTGATTTTGGCTATGATAAAAATGGCAATAGGGTTAAACCTGAAATTGGAGATAATACAATAGATTATTTAAAGAAAGAACTTGAGAAAGTTTCAAGCGATATTATGAAATTGGAAAATGGAAAATCTTTTAAATATGGAAAAGTTGACAATGTTCAATTGATTAACAAATTAAAAAAATATCAAGGTACTTTAACAAAAGTAATGCAAGCTCGTTTTGGAGGCTTAACCTCTCAAGAAGCTAATGTTATTTTATGGCAAGACAATTATGATGAAGTTAGAAATACTAAATTAAGAAATATTAATTCTGCTATAAATACGGCAAAAAGAAATGAAGTTAAATGGCAGTCTCAAATGAACAATCTTATGAAAAGCGTTCAAGATGGGGACGAAAATGCTTTTATGATATTTGCAGCAAACGCATCTCAAGACCCTCAATTAAAAGATTTCGTACCTTCAGGATTAAATTTAAACCCTCAAGGACAAACTATTGTTACCGACGATATTGCGAAATTACAAAATCAACTTGGAGCATTGATAGAAAATGAGCAACTTAATCAAATCAATTTAATCAAAGAAAGAAAAGCTTGGCAAGTATATGATGAAACTGATACTCGTGAAGCTGGAAGTTTTGGAGATGAAGCAAATACTTTACCTGAAGGTTGGACGCCATATCAAGAAGAACTTTTTCAACAAGGATATGGAACAGATGAATCAGGATTAGTTACTAGCAATGAATTTGCTCCTAGTCAACCAGTTGGAGGTGGTGAAGTAGCTGGAGGTGGCGAATTAGTAATAGAAGATAATGAAAATACTAATATACAAACAACTTCAAATCAAATATCAGGTGTTTCAAATAAAATGCAGTCTCTCCAAGACGAAATCAATTCAATGATTTCAAGTGCAGAAGAAGAAGGTTATACAGTTGAAGACCTTGAAAGAGGCTCTGGAGTATCATATGAAAAAGAAGATGGAACTGTTGGAAACGCTTATATAGATAAACTTAATGAACTTGAAAAACTTCAATCAAGTATTATCGCAAATGATGATTTTCCTTCATACCTAAATGAGCTTGATGAAGATGGATATATTGATGTAGAAGCAATTGCTGATTACATAAGCCAAAATAGAAATGAAGTTGTTACTGGAGTAGGTGTTGGTGGTGCTGCAGTATACAATTTAGCAAAAACTAAACCTGTTGTAAACGCAACAACAAAAGCAAAAAATTATCTAACACTTGTAGGTGGTCTTGATGACATAGATATAGGGCAAATATTTGGCGATGCAAGGATTCAAAAAAACATTGAAACACTTTCTGACCTTGATGACCTTGTAAAAGGAACTAAAAATTGGCCTAAAGATTTTAAAGTTAATGCGTTTGGGTATGAAATTGATAATAAAAGTGCTAGAAAAGATTATTTAAAAGCTCAAAGAAAAGGAATAAAAGAGCTTGCTGAGATACTTAATGAAAAAGGTATAAAATTTAAAGGGAAAGAAGTAGATTGGACGAAAGAAAGTAATTATAAGCATTTAAATAGACTATTAAAATCTAAAAATAAATGGAATTTATTTAAATTAAAAGCGTCTATGGGAGGATTGTCTCAAATATTTAAAACAGGTGGAGACTTTTTAAAGGTTGCAGCTAAAACTGGTTTGACAATAGGGCCTTTTGAAGGAGCTATTCTTGGTTGGTATGCAGGGGACAAGCTTGAATTAGGCACTACAGGTAAACTTACTACCGCTGGTATTGGTTACCAGACTATGAAAAGTATAACTAAAAAAGTTATGGAAAAAGGTGGATGGCTTCAAGCAATGAAAAATCCAGTGCTACAAAGTAAAATTGGAAAGTTTTTAATTAGAAAAGCTCCAGGAACAGCTATGAAATTAGGATTAAAAGGTGGAACAGGAGCTCTTCTTAGTGGCACAGGTTTAGGAACTGCATTTGGTCTAGGTATGCTTGCATGGACAGCTAATGATATTAAAAATCTTGTAAAAAAATTCCCTCAAATTAAACAATGGTTATCTGAATATGCTGAAGGTAAATATGATGAAGGTGAACCTATTATAGCTCAAGGTCCAAGAGTAATAGAAAGACAAGCACAAAGAGATGAAGATAGAAACATAAGGGTAAGCAATAGAAAAATTAGTGAAGAAAATAGAAAAATTAGTGAAGAAAAGGAATCTCCTTCTAAATATTTATCTCTATTTCAATCTGAGGCTGGAATGCCAAGCTTAGAAAAATATTTAAATGCAGGCGGACCTGACGATAGAGAAAACAGGTTAACACTTTACAAAATTCATAAAAATAAAGTATTAAAAAATGAGCATAAAAAATTAATTCAAGAATTTAAAAATAAATATAATCTTAGTGATAAAGCTATTCAAATTTTAGAAAAGCTTTCAACAATTAAAAGTCAAAAAAGCAAAGATAGACTAGAAAAAACATTTATAAAAGAATTAAAAGAATTAGGATTGCTTAAATAAAGGAAGTATATGATTGACCCAAATAAAGCTGTCGCATGGATGCGTAAAAACAATCCAACATTAAGTTGGTTATCAGATGAACAGTTGTATTCTATAGCTAAAGAAAAGTATCCCGAATATGACTATCCAGAAAATCCTTTTTTACCTGACTATTCAAAGACTCCAACTCCGAATAAAGAAAAAGATATAGAAGAATTTAACACTTCACCTCATGAAGTTAATAAATTGTGGAGCTCATTTAATTTAGCTGATTACTTTTCTGAAGATGGTATTCCTGCGCTTGGCCTTAGCCCTGAGATGTTTAAGAATGCATCAAATGAAAACATTGTAGGCTTATCACATCTTCTTACAACAGGACAACTTAAACACGATGTTGGTGAATATGAACCTAAATTTAGAGAGAGCATAGCTGAATTTTTTATTGGGCTTGCAAACCCTGTTGATGCATTGGCTTTCTTTGGAAGCAGTGGAGTGGGAGCATTTATTGGTAAGCCTTTATTAGCAAAAACATTAAGCAAAAAGTTTTTTCAAGAAGCCGTTGAAGGTTCTGTGAGGAAAAAAATTGTAACAAGCCCTTCTGCTTATGGAGTTGCCGAAGCTTTTACAACAGGAACTATAGGTCTCGGCTCATATATGGCTGGTGCAGGCGCTTTAAGTGAAGCATCTAAGCAAAGTATGGAAATGAAAAATCCAAAAGGAGCATTTGATAGATATGGCCCTGAAAAGTTTGCTGATGGAAGTGTAAATCCCAATCCTTATGTTGAAAGGAATGAAGGTGAATGGGATTATAAAAGTATATTATCTGAAGGTGCAAAATTTGGCTTAGAAGGTATGATTCTTGGGGGTATAACCGCAGGTACAGGTAAAGCTATTGGCAATAAATTCTTTACAATGGGAGGCAATGCTACAAGTAAAACTGGACAAACCGCTGCTAAGCTATTAAATTATCCAACACAGACCGCTGTAGAGGCTGGAGAATTTGCATTTACTCCATACTTATGGAATGGTATGCCTAAAAAAGAAGATGGTAGTGTAGATTGGGACCAAATGGCTCATGATTATGCACATTCTGTTGGTGTTATAGGTCCATTAAAAGCATCAAATGCATTCTTTAAATCATCTCATGCTGAATTAAAAGAGCACATGGCTCATGCTAAAAAACTTTATGACATGAAAAAGACATATAAAAGCAAAGAAAAGCAAGCTTTTGATAATGTAAAAAATAACATTGAACAAAATACTGAGGTTGGAGAAAAGAAAAGTAAATCATCTAAAGATGTTGACAATATTATTGACAATGCTATCAATAAAGAAAGTAGAACGATAGCTGAATTGCTAGAGACTTATAATGAAATGGATGCATTTTTAACAAGAACAATTAAAAATTTTGATAAAGAAAATCTTACACCCGCAGAATTAAGAGATGTTTTAAATACTGGTCCAATATCCGTCAATCTTCTTGATGGTTGGATTAAGCACCTAAAGAATCTTGAAAAAGAAAATCCTACATTATATAATGAATTGACTGATAATGGTAGGCTTAAAGTGATAGATAAGATTACTAAAGATGCTGAAAAAATTAGAGATTCATATAATGAAAAAGTAAGTCAACCTAAAAATGCTGGCAAAAAAATAACATTAACCGATAAAGAAATGAGTCCTGAAAAACAAGTTCAATATTGGGAAAATGTTTTAGCAGAAAAAAATAAAAATATAGAAAAAGCTATAGAGGCTGGCAGTTATATAGAAGGAAGCCAAGAAAAGTTAAGATTAGACCAAGAACTTGGAGCTGTACAAGTTGAATTAAATAAGGCTAAAGCCAAAATAAAAGTTACTAATCAAGACAAATTAAGGCAAGAAAAGATTGAAGAAGCTGATAGGCAAGGGGTAGACTACATATCAACAAAACGAATGAAGGAAATTAATGAGATTCTTAAACAATCTGATACTTCAAAAGAATTTTATTCAGTTGAGCTAGATAATTTCAACCTTAATGACCCAAGACAAGCTGTTTCAGCAATGAAACAAATAAAACAAAAATTTGAAAAACTTAAGCAAGATATAGAGTATGAAGGTTTAAGCCCTAAGGATAAGGGAATTGCAAAGATTGAAAAGGCGCTAAAGGAACAAGCAAAAGGACTTGAGAAGCTTGAAAAAACGCTTAAGGAAGTTCCTGGAACCCACAGAATGCGGGAAACTGAACTAGAAATATTAAAAGATAATAGAAATAGAATTATCGAAAAACCTAAATCAAAGGAAGAGATTGCAGCAAAAGCAATTGCAGAAAAGCTAGGAATGAAAGACTATGATGTTCTTTTAGATACATCTATTATTAATTTTTTGAAAAAATCAATTGCCGATAAAGGGGTTTCGACTAATGCAAATTCACTTAGAGTATTCTTTGAATGGGGCAAAAAGGACGGAAGAGTTAAAAATTTTAGCGATTTTAACAGAAAAAATATCAAAGAATATTTTGATACATTTATAGAAAAAGATAAAATTGATTTTGCTGCCCCTAGTGCAATGAATCAATATATTGATTTCTTAGTAGGCAAGCAATACATAAGCCTAGACCAAGCTAGTAATCTAAAAGTGCCTATAAAACATTACCATAGCATTGCTAATGAACTAAATGTAGCAAGAAAACCAGCTAAAGAAGGGGTTAGACGGTCAACCTTAGAAATTGTAATGGACCTTGCTGACAAGGGTGATTTTAATTCAGCATATGCTGGCATATTAGGAATAGAATATGGAATTAGAGCGGGAGAAATTCCCAAATTAAGGTCTAAACATATAGAACTTAGCAATCAAAAAGATTATTTTTTAAATATAAAAAAAGATGTAAAGAAAGCAAAAACTTTTGATAGAGTCGTTTATTTAGAAAAAAACTTTGCTGAAGGGCTTAAATCGTTTTTGCAATCCGCTGAAAAAGAAAAAGGATTTACAGGATTAAAAACTACAAAAATTTCACAAGAAATGAGGAAAAGAGGGCTTACCCAAAATGAAGGAAGTAAATCACAACCATTTTATGATTTGCGTAAAAGAGCGTCTACTATTGGCCAAAAGACTTTAAATGACCAACTACGAAGACAATTATATTTTATGCATGGCCATGGTAGCAAAGAATATATAGGAAGGATTGAAAAATCTTATGATATAACCAATGTAAAAGATGCAATAAATTTTCAAAAACAGATTAGAAAGGCATTGTTAACTCCTGGATTTAGAGAAATGCAAAAAACTATAAGCCCAATTGGTGAGTTTAAATTTCAAAGAGAACCTCTTGGGCAAGGAACTTTAGATTCATCTGTTAAAAAATACATTCAAAGGCTTATAAAAAGAAACCCTGGATTAAAGGTTGCATTTGAAAAAGATAAAGCATATGCAGGTAAGTTCTTAAAAGATGTAATATATTTAACTGAAGGTAAAGCTAATTTACAAACATTCTTTCATGAAAATGGCCATAGGTTTGAAGCATTTATAAGAGATAGTAAAAATAAAGAAATGATTCAGCTTTGGGAGCGTGGTGAAAAGATGTTTTCAAAAGAAGCCAAAAAGGCTGGTCAAACTGCAAATGAATATTTTACAGATAGAGTTTCTGATTATGGTGTAGGTATGTCTCTTGGGATTAGAAACAAGATTGCTAATTGGTCTAAGCTTATGATGACAAAGATTAAGAAATTCTTCTTTGGTAAAAGCAATTTAAATAAAAGAGATATTGCTAGACTATTAGGCGAAAAAGTATATAAAGGTTTTGGAACAGAAAATACTATCTTGCTCGGAGAAAAACCTAAATTTCAAATCAAAGACACTAAGAAGTTTGCAAAAACTATAAGAGAAACGTTTGACATTGCTATGGAAAAATACATTAAAAATGCAGACAAGCTTTCTCCTGAGGCTTTAAAAGGTGAAAAAAATGCAATGATTAAATTTATTGCAGAAAAATCTGGAATGGAAAATCCTGAAAAGTTCACCTCTATATCTTCTAGCCGTAAACCTGAGCAACTTCAAAAATTTTATGAATATATACTTAGCCCTGAAATGTCTTCCTTAAGAGCTAAAACTGAACTTAGTAAATTTTTACGAGAAAAAGATAAGGCGACTACTTTAAGAGAAAGTTTAAATATATCTATTGATAAAGAAAAACAAATATTAAAACATCTTGGAATTAAAGATGGGGATATTTTTAATGCAAGTTCACAACAGGTAAAAGAATATATATCATGGATGGATAATAGTGGATTATCTAAACATGTTCCTAAAAAAGATTGGATTGAAGATGCTATAGGAGAAGGTATAGTAACTAGAGCTGAGGTAAATAGATGGGCATTATTAAAAGAAGTAGGCGGAATGACAATGCCTGTTCAATATGTTGTTAAGGCTCTTGGACTAAAACCTTTAGCAGATAAGTTATTAAATCATAATATTACAGAAATGGGACACATTGGAAGAGCTCAAAAATTTGAAAACAATATAGCTACAATTCTTCAAACTCAAGGAAGTAAAGTATCGGAAGCGGAAATTGGTGTGATTCAACTTGCTAGAGGTCGTAAAAAGTTTGAAAAAATACAGGACTTCCTTTACCTTTTTGACCAAGAAAGAAGAATTGAAAGAGTAAAAAATGATTGGCTATCAAGTGCAGAGCAAAAGTTTGTAAACCAAGCATTTGAAAAAAATGGTTTAGGTGGTGTTAAAAAAGGTTCAATAGCAGAGCTTATAAAAAGAGAAATAGATACATACAATGAGTATATAAGAAATGAGCTTGAAGTATCTGTTAAAGCTAATATGAATGATGCACAATTTGAAGGATGGAAAAAAAGACATAATCCTAAATGGGTTGCTGAAAGAGAAGGTAATTCATATGTACATAGAGGTTTAACAAAAGAATTTTTTGAAATGTATCGACCTGATTCTCAAGCATTTGAAAAACAAGTTGAAAAAAGAGCTCATAAACTTGCAAAAAAAATGTATAAAGAAAAGAATCCCGCAGCTACCGAAGCTGAAATAAAAAGAGGAGCTTCTGAACTTTTACCCGTAACGGAAGAAATGGCAAGGGCTGAGATTTCTAATAGCTATGAATTTTCTGGAAGCAAATTTAAAACTGAATTTCTTATGGATAGAAATAGAACTAAACTTCCTGAAAAATGGTATTCAAACAAATTAAAAAAAGACATCGATGTATATGATACGTCTTATGATAGAGTATTTAAAAAATATCAATTAGGAATGGGTAAAGCTCTTGCAAATATAGAGTACTTCCCAGAACATGTAAATCTTAAAGGTGTAATAAGTCCTGATACTAAAAAATCCATTCAAGCACTAGAACGTTCTCATGGAAAATGGGGAAGATATGTTAGTGAAATTGTCCAAAGGCAATTGAATATAGGAAAGCATGAAGGAGTTTTTGAAACTACAACTGGTACTCTTAGAAACTATGCAAATTTCCTAGCAAGAACACAACTTTCTTTTCCTACTGCGGGTTTAAAAAATGCTCTTATTGGGACATATCAAACGGCATTTGCATTTAAGTTAAGGCAAGTAGCTGGAGGACTTTTATCTTCTACTGATAGAAACCATAGAGCTCTTGTGAGAAGACAAGGTGGAACTGAGATTGGTCTTAAGCATATTGATACCTATGACGGAATGTTTAAAGGTCTTCTTGAAAAAGGTTTTAAATTTGGATTAATGAGGCCTACTGAAAATTTAAACAGATATGTTGCTGTTGGAGCTTCGCATATTGACCAAGTTGGTCTATTGAGAACTTTAAAAAGATATGACTCAACAAGTCGAAAATATAAAAAAGCTTATGGTAGATTAAATAAATTTTACGAACTATCGGAAACTGAAATCAAAAAACTTAACAAACATGGTTTAGGTGGTGTTGATGGTTTAAAAATGGAACCTGTTGAAAGAATGACATTGTCAAGGGAACTTAATAAAATATATAGCAAAATGGATGCAATGGCTCATATAAAAACGCAAGGAGCTACACTTGATTTATTTATGCCTTATTGGATGGGAAGCGGTAATGTTAAAGCTCTTACTTTATTTAAAAGAATGGCATATACTGCAAGTGTAAATACAGTTGAAAATATAAAAGCAGCAGCACGTGAATCTAACCCTATGAAAATAGCAGTAGGAACAATGGGTGCTCTTGCTACAGGTGAAGTATTAATGACTATCTATGATAAAATATTAGGACAAGGAAGGCCTGCTGAGGATGGTCCTTTTTGGGATAAATTGTTAGCACTTCTTCATAGGGGTGAGTTTTTAGGTATATTTTCTGAGTGGTTTAATTATAACCAAGAAAATCCTTTTGAGCATACCATAAGTCCAGCGATATATAATCATGCATATGAAATGGTTAAATTGTGGTCAGATTATGCTGGAGATAAAAGATTCCTTAAAGAAACATTGGATAGGACTCTTCGTTCAAGCGTAAGCTCTTATAATTCCATGATGAAAGTATGGGAAAATAAAATGTCTTTAGAAACTGTTGATGGTAAAGTGAAAACAAAAGACCAATGGTTTAACAAAGAACAAAAAATATTTTCAAAAAAATATCAAGAGTTTAAAAAGCTTATTGACCCTGATGCTAAACCTACATCTCAAGAATATTTGAGAGATGTTCAAACAAAGTATTTTGAAAGGCTTAAAAAAGCATTTAATACTGGAGATGAAGAGTTGTTTACAAGAACTTACCTTGCTGCTTTTTGGTCAGTATATGGAGATGAAGCCAATAAAGGAAAAGATTATCTTGGAAAAGGAACTTATACTGATAAGCAAGCGTTAAAAAGAGCTTACAGTAGAATGAAAAGATATTCAAGATATTTAAACCCTAACAAAGGTTCTTTTATAAAAGAAATATTTGGACTTAAATCTAATTTAGAAACAAAACAAATGTATGTACAATGGATGCAACATCTGCATCCTGATAAACAGTTTAAAGACTTTAAAATGGTAAATGGAAAAGTGGTTCCTTTTATAGGTCCAAATACTAGCGAAAATCAAGCAAGGCTAATAAAAGCCGAAACTGAATTTTGGTTCAGATATAGAAAAATGTTTGATAAAAATGGCATGTTAAAAAAAGAATTGATTAAAAAATATTTTGGCAAAGATGCAATGATAAACTAATCTTGAAATATCTTTTTGATTGGCAATAATACCATCTGACTCGCATCATCATCACCACCCATTACAAGCCTAGCATCACCACTTTCATGCAATTGTTTTATACGTGCTTTAAGTTGCTTAACAGGCATTACAAACCCGCCTTTAATAGTGTTTTTAATTGACAATAATTGTATCCAAGTACGTGCATCTGTGGTTGATATGCCTGATAGTTTACCACGACACCTCACCTCGATTGCAATATTGCCTGTTGTAGCCCATATATCACGTTCGGTCTTAACTTCTATCCGTCCATCGCCTTCAAAGACCTGTTCGATGTATTTTTCACCAACCTTTCCAAAGTCTAAATCAAGGTCAAATTTGTTATTTATATAATCTTCACTTAGTGGCACCCATCTACCCCTTTCTTCTATGTTACATGGCCCAAGTATTTTAATTACTTGTAGTAAGAGTTTCTTCTGCATATTTTGCTATTAATATTGAATCAGCTGTTATTAATGTAACTCTTTTTATATAAGGACATAACTCCTTCGCTTTATCTTTAAGCCATCGTTTTCTGTTTTGTTTCTTCAATGCTTTTGGGCACTCAAAATGCTGCATCCACGTTAAAGGTAAAACTGGTTTGCAATCAACCTCGTTACTAGCCATTACGCCTAGCCAAGAACCATAATTTACCCCGTACGCAAACGCCCGACTACTAGCATTATTTGGACGTGCCCAAACTCTTTCCATTACTGCATATATTTCATTCCTTGGTGTGTCTCCACATATTAATGAAAACAACACTGCCATATCTTCTACTGTTTTAGGACATTTATATGCCTTTACTTTTCCATCTTCAATAACAGATATTCCCCCGCTCTTACCTGGGTCAATACCTATTATTTTAGAATGGTAATTCGTCTTGCTCATAAACTTTTACCTCTGGGTTTGTATACTCTTCAAATGAATTGTATATTTTAACTTTATCTCCATCGTAGCCTAAATCAGATGAACCCGATTCACCATATCTAACCTTTGATGCTTTTAGCCTTATGATATTCTTGTCCTTTTTAGGATTAACCTTATGCTCATAATACACAAAGAATACATTTTCAGCTACTTGCTCTATGGCACCACTCTCTGCTAAATCTGATAAGCGTGGTTCACCATCATCTCTATACTCTACACTACGATTTAATTGTGATGCTAAAACTACTGCACAATCATTCTCTTTAGCTAACCATTTATAATCGTTTACCAATTGTTCTATTTGCAATCTTCTTGAATCAAACGTTCCTGTTGGTTGTACTAATTGAATATAATCATCCATAACAACATCAGGTTTAAACTTACTAACTTCCGTAGAAGACCTTGCAAAGTCCCTTATATTGTCAAACATTAAAAAGTTATCAGAGCTATATAGTTCTGTTATTTTTTGTTTAACACGCTCTAGCTCTTTAATCTCGTCTTCCTCATAGACACCTTTTCTAACCATTCCATAAGATAGTTTTCCAGACTCTAATGTAATAAGCTTTTTAATCATTTCGCTGTTAGGCAACTCTCTATTAAACAATATAACCTTTAAACCATTATGTATCATTTGGCTTAAAAGATTAATTAAGAACGTTGTCTTACCATGTCCTGGCCTACCTCCAACTATCGTTATTTCACCACGTGTCAATCCACCTGAAAACTTATCAATATTCCCATATCCTGTTTTCATTAACTTGGTTTCTTTATTCGTAATTGAATTGATAGCATCAATAAGCTCTTTATCTATATCAAACTTATCTCCTGGTCTTAATGCTATAAGTTCTCCAAGATTAGTATGTGCTGATACTATTGTATCATATACACTCTCGTTACTCTCAATTGCTTTCTTCTCTATCTCTCTAGTTTGTCCTACTATACATCTAAGTAAATACTTTTCATACAATCGCTTTGAATAAGTATCTAACTGCCCTAGACACTTACCATTACCTAATGCACTACAATCAACTATATACACAGCGTCAACACCTTTCTTCTCATCTTGAGGCGTCAAACCATCTGTAACCGATATCAAATCAATTGTTTTCTTACTCGTATGTAACCCTGTTAAGATGTTCCAAAGTCTTCTTGCTCGTGCTTGATGAAATATTTCATCCGTATGAATGTACTTTGAAGCATTCTCGTATTCTTTAGGGTTATGTATAATAGAACCAAGCAGAGCATCTTCCAATTGATGGTCAATCTCTTTTGGCTCCATTTCTATTCTCCTTTTTTGCTTGCTTATGTGAATGACCTATCGTTTCACTTATATCAAATTTATTTATAGCCTGCCCAGCTTTAAATATAAATATAATTAATACAAGTAAAACATATCTCATCAGAGCTTCCTACTCTCATAAGCTAAATATAGTAATATTATCGTAATAACTATTACCCAAATCATTGATTTAAATTTTCTCTCTCAATCAGCATGTTTAAATAAAATCTTGCTTTCTCTAAATCCTCTACTCCATTTTTATATTTATACCTTGAGATATATTTAATTATATTGCCTTCCAAATAGTCCATTTTATTGCCGTTAATATAGTCTATAGGCTCAATATCTCCATTAGTATAATGTTTAGGATGATTCACTTTGTCCTCTTTCAAAATAACTCCGTTTGACATGTTTTCTGTTTAATTATTTCAGCATACTTTGGATTAAGCTCAACGCCAATCCATTTCCTACTCAATCTTTGAGCAACATACGCAGTTGTTCCACTTCCCATGAACGGGTCAAGAACTGTGTCTCCCTCTTTACTACCCGCTTTAATACATCTCTCAGGAATAGCTTCAGGAAACACCGCAAAGTGTGCTCCACTAAATGATGATGTATTTATAGTCCATACATCTCTCATTCTAGCATCAGTAATTCTATCTCTTAATATGTCAGCATTAAAGTAATACTTTTTCTTCTTAGAAAATAAAAAGATGTGCTCATGAGACTTTGCACACCTATCATTAACCGCTTCAGGCATTGGGTTTGGTTTTGCCCATATAATATCTTGCCTTAAGTACCATCCTTTTTTCTGCATTGATAATGCTAACATCCAGGGAACACCAGCGAGGTCTTTGGTCTTAAGATACTCATGCTTTGGTGGAGCTTTTCGATGTTCCCTGTACTTTTCTCCTGTATCACTATTAGTTATGGAATTTCCACCATCCCAATGGCCACCTTTTGCTCCAAAATAAGTGTCGCCAATATTTAACCATAGTGTTCCATCACTCCTTAAAACTCTCTTTACTTCTTCAAATATCTCAGTAAGTTTTGAGACGAACTGTTCTGGGTGGTCTTCTTGTCCAAGTTGACCACTATCATCATAATCTCTTAATCCCCAATAAGGTGGGGACGTTACACATGTTTGAACAGATTCGCTAGGGATTTCTTTTAACTTACTAAGACAATCTCCTATCAATATCATGTTTCTCCTCTACTAGCTGACCATACCTTCTCATTGTTGCCATTAATAATACGGGAGTAATAACTGTATTGTATTTAGTTCTCTTTCCCATGTTATCCATATAGTACAACATCTTTTCTTTGTAGAATGATATTAGCCAATCTGCGATGTATTCTGGTGACCGCCATCCAAGTTCGGTTTCTCTTGACTCCATTTACGCTCCTCTTCGTCTATAGCTAATTGAATATCTTTTAATAGATATTTCAGTTCAACTTCGTTCACTTTGAACAATGGAGTTTCTCCGCTTACTGGAAGCTTTTCAATTGGGTCTTGCTTATCATACAATGCCCACTTCCGTCTCTTCAGAATACTTTCTACTATTTCTGTTATTTTCACTTCGTTTCCCCTGGTTCGTTATTCTTATCTTGATAGCTCTTAACTTTTTCTTCCACAAACTTATTGAACTTATCTTTATCTTTATTCCATTCTAAATATAGCCCAAACAGACTGTCAAGTGCACCAAGTTTTTCTTCAATTACATGAACATGATTAATCAATGTTGATATAACTGTTTCAAATTCTTTTTTTGTAGGTTTTTTCTTTACCAATTTATTCTCCTTTTATTCAAATGGGAGCAAGGACAAAGGACAAAGACATAAATAACAATAAAACCTCGCCCCCACTGAATTATTTTTCATCTCTAGTATTATATACACCTCTGAGATATTGCTTTAACCACCAACATCGCTCAGGAATTGAATCAATAATATCCCTGTGCCTTAAATATGTTGGCTTTCTATTATTGTAAGCCGTGTAGTATTTAGTCTTTTTTGGATTGTTTTGCTTTTTCATTTGACTTACTCTTTGGTTTATCTTTCTTACTTACAATAACTTCTTCTTCAATTACATCAGTATGAACTTCCTCAACTAAATCAACATGAGTAGTTCTCTGACCTTTGTCTTCCATGGAATCTACAACGTCAATAACTTTAGCTAAAGCTGCATCTATCCTTTCAACTTGTGCTTTCAGTTTATCAATGTCTTTTTCCATATCAATGGCTCTTCCCATTACTATCTCCTTTTATTAATTTTTGAGAGAGACCACGCTGGTTAACGAATGGTGGTTTTAGCCGTAACTCTCTCAATTATTGCATCCCCTTGTGCAGCTATCGGTAGTTAGCTATAACTTAGGTGTCTTGCGGACATGAAGCGTACACAAGAGGATAACAATTTACTTGCCTATATGTCTATATATAGTAGCTAATGATACCTTCATCCATTTAGCCAATGTTGTTGGCTTAACACGAAGATAACTGTTAGATACTCTGATTACTTTTGATTTGAATTTACCTATCTTCATTAGAATGGTATCTCCGCATTAAAGTCTTTTGACTCACCTTCATCCCAAGATTTTACAAACTTAACCTCCCAAGGATTAATTTCCTTGCCGTTTTTATTTGTATAAGGTTTGCCTCTTCCCACTACTCCAATTGCAGGCTTACCTTGTATATCTTCTTCAGACAAGCTAGGCATTATTTCAACTGTAACTTTCTTTCCATCTATTTCACGCTCTTCTCTTTTCACCTCAATACCAATAGATTTACAGAACAATAAATATTTATCGTTACCTGATGGGTTAGCACTAAAACTATCACCCTCTTTTGGAGTTAAGAATTTAAAGATGCCTGAGCCTTTAATCGTTCTACCTACATATTCAGAACCACTATATTGCTCATCTTTAAACGTGTAAGATTGAATACCGTTTTCTTTAGCCACTTCAAAAAAGTAATTGTAAACAGTCGCACTATAAGTCACACCGTCTCTTTTAAAAGATACATCTCTAGTAGTTACATCTTTAATGTGACCTAAATACTCACCTTTAGTTAAAGGTCTCTTCCAATCACTATCTTTGTTACTCGTTTTATTATCACTATCAGGTATGAATAATATTTCATCACCAAATAGGTCTTCAGCTTTTGCCATTATTACGCTCCTATCATCGTTGTTAGTTTGTTCTTGCAAGCTTCATAGTTTCTACTGTTAATCTTACCGCTTGCTACTTTTTTGTTGATATCACCTACTAATTCACCATCTTCAATTTTAGATAGTATTTTAGCAAGTTCATCATTTTGCTCTTTGGTTAAACCATCAGCATCAGGTAAGTCCTCACCACGATATAGATATAAGCCTAAGCCATGCAATGCAATAGCTTTTGCTAAACATCTCTGTATGCTAGTATTTACTTGGAATGCATTAGGTTTTTCAATCGTTTGATTACGATTATCAAGGATAGGGTGTATCTGAGATAATGGTATATCATCTACAGTTACCTCAACCTCTACAAAGCAACCACTTTCTGTTACTGTGTAAGGCCAACCCGTTTGCTCATCTTTAATTACTCTCCAAGTTGACTCAGGTTTTAGTTGACGTAATACATCAACCGCATCTGCCCAACTTAAATAACTAAATTGACCCTTTTTCTCCACCATTTCAGATACATCATGTTTTCTGAGTATCTTGAAGTAATGTTCTTTGCTTTTACTTTGCGCCATTAATCTAACCATCCTTCCCTCTGTTCCTTACTAAGACAAGACCAAGGCATAAATGCATAATGCTCTCCGTCTTTTAATATCTCTATATAAGGCTTCTGAGTTGAATGATTGTAACGACCTTCCATTGTATAAACTGAACCATCTACGTCTATCATTTTATTTACCTCGCTTATTTTTGTAGTCAGGTGGATTACAATAGTCCTTAAAGGAACAGTATCCACATGCCCATTTTTCTACAGGTGACACACCCAACATAAATTGAGGGACACCCTTCTCATGCTCTTTTATTATGTTTTTCCAATAGTTTCTAGCCAAGTTAATGTAGTTACTATGGACAAACACGTTCTTCATTGCGGATGTATCTTTATTGTAAAAATACAGATACATACCGTCAATTCTTCCAAACTGCTCTTCTACTGCAATTCCGTAAGTTCCTAATTGCAATTTATAATTCTCAAAAGAATCATCTTGTCCGAGCCCAAACTTTCTTTTCCAGGGATAGCTACCAATTGTTTTTAAGTCATAGAGATATACTCGTTCTTCTCCATCCTCTTCTTGCTGTGCAACAATATCATAAAAGCCTCTAACATTTAACTCAGGAATTATTATTTCCTGTTCAACATGAAATTTAACTTTCTTTTTGGATAATACTTTATCTTTTTCTTTATTATATATATTAGTATCTATATTATTATCTATACTATTATATATAGTAGAATTATTAACAAGTGCTTGCTGAAAATCATCATGAAATATAGAGCCAAAACGCATTCTGACTTTACTTGTTGATTCAACTTCATTTGTTGGCTTTACCTGTTCAATGGACTCATAATACATTTTTCTTGAACAAAAACCAGCAGCACTAGCATGATAATATCCTTCATTGCCAACGTATCTGTTTTGATAGTTCTCATCATTTTTACTGTCAATATAATTGACGTAATATTCTTCTAACCCAACAGGGTCAAATGCAGACTTCACGCATTGACTCCTTTTTTAACATAGCTGTTGATAAGTTTTAACATTATGTCGTTAATATTCTCATCATTTTCTGATATGTTTCTCATTTTTAATTTTTTCCATACATCAGTTGGAATATTTTTAACTAAAAATGTCGTATGTTCTTTACTCATTATAGCATACTCTCCTTATATAACTAATATAATATATACAAATTTATTAAATAATTTTATATATATCAAATATTATTTTATTTTTTTTATTGTTTTATTTTACGAACTTCTATGTAGCTGTATGCTAATATCAGAACCCCTATGTAAAATACGATTCTTATAACTGTTTCCATTATGTATAGTAAATCAAACATTGCATCAGTCATTATTCTTTCTCCTTAATAATATCCATTCACCTTTACAGCATACTTTATCAAATATTTTAATCATGCAAGTATTCTGTGATATTTCTCCGTCTTCCCATAAGACTTCATCAGAGACACGTTCCCAATTGTCATCTTTGGTTGCGATAAACATTATTTTACCCTTCCTGCTAAGTCAAGTATTCTACCTTTTAGCATTTCATTTTCATTAAGTGCTTTTTCCAGTTCATTAGCTAAATCCGTAACCAATGAATCGTATTTGCGTAATTCATCAGCAAATTCTTTAAGCGTATCATCTGATAATGCATCTAAGCATGGGTCTGACCCCGTAGCTGCAGCCAATGTCATAACTATATCAGCTAATATTTCATTATTCCATACATAGTCTTTACTCATCATCTTTCTCCTTCTGTTCTTTTGCTTGTCTTTCCATTCTATCCTGAATCCTGAATATTGAATCCCAACTTAATATGGGTTTATTGTCTTCAGTTACTCCTATTGGATTTTTCTTGTGATTGTATTTGCTCATTATCTTTCTCCTTTCAGTTTCTTTAAATGATTTTTTATTTGTTCCTCTGTTAAACTATCAACTTTATTCCAGTCAATAGCTTTATAAAACATAATAAGCATATCAGCCTGTTTTTCTAAGTCTTCATTTAAGTTATCAGCTTCTCTTACTCTTAATTTTAACTCTTCCATCTTAGCTTTCAATTTTTCAACCTCTGGTTTGCTCATTTTATTACCTCTATTATTTGTTCTGATTTGTCTTGTGTATCGTAACATTTCAGGCAGTCGATACATTTGCCTTCACAATTAACATAGTCATTTTTCTTTCTGACTACATTAAATACTTTATCAAAATGTTTCGGCACTTTCTTATAAATACAGTCCACTTTATCATTACTGTATATCAGTATTAAATTCTGTGGTTTTTTGTGCTTATTAAAAAATGCTCGTATTACGGCTTGTTTTTTTGTCCAAAGGGTAAAGGTTACCTTAGGGTAAAATAATGCGAAATTCACTATATTTTTGAGGTGATTTTTATTAATTAATTCACCATGCCCATTGAATCTAGCTACTGTACTCATTGGTCTAGGTAATTCATTCCAATCAAGCACTCTATCAGAAATGATTCTGCTATTCTCACGAAATCTCGGAACAGCTGATTTACGAAAAGTGCTCAACATATTCCAAGAATAACAGGAATTACATATTGAATCCTTGTCTTTGCTACGTTCTATACAGAATTTATTTGAAGTGGTGTCTGTATTAAGAGCAGGCAAGCCCTCAAGCTTACCTGACATCTTAGACCACTTAAGCAAGTCCAATCTTATTTCCACCTTTTATTGCCTCCATTGAATTAAAGTAATCATCTACTAAATCGCAGAACTCTTCAATCTCGTCTGCCTTCACCTTACCAGGTTCAAGTGTTAGTCTGAATTTATATATTGTAGCCTCAAGGAAAGTAACTCTCTCTTCAAGCTCTAAACATTTTTCATTCAGTCTTTGTATTTTTTCTTCATCAATACTCACTATCTGCCTCCCTTGATAAAAAGCTCTATCAAATATCCTATAATAACAAATCCTATTATAAGCTGTACTATTTCAATCATTTATATCTCCTTGTTTTTATTGTTGTTAGCATATTGTAAATCCTCCGCTCTGTAAGCAAAACTCAGCAAACTCTCTTACATTCTCCACATTAAATGGATATGATTTTGCCCAATCATCTACTAAGCCTGTTTGATTGCAAGCCTTACAATCTCTCTTTTTACGGTTACCATGATTGTTGCCATTACAGACACGACAGTCCACCTGTGGTATTAAATCGAGTTCTTTTTTGTATCTATCACTGTAAGCCTCTATCCTACCTTCTTCAAGCATACAGGTTAAGTCAATACCTATTTGCATAGCTTTGTCTGCTGTTATCTCATGCCCATCATTGTAGTTTCCACGCTCCATATCTTCATCAGTTAACACATCATCAAACCGTTCACATATGAACTGCCACAATGGTCGCCACCACCACACATTGTTTCTGAAATAAACACCTGGATTATTCTCTTCATAATCTGTATGTTCTTTCCAGTATTGATTCCGAAGGTCTTCGTCTGCATCAAGCTCTTTCCACTTCTGTTTAAAGTCCATATTCTTATACTTATTGTAAACAGAATACTTCTCTTGTTCTTTGTTTATTTTTGGGTTCATTCCATATAAGTCAAATCCCATACTGACTCCTTTCGTTGTTATTTATCTTTATCTTTGAATGTTATCCAACTCTCATCTCTATCATCAGGCTCAAAATGAGCCATGACATCATTCTTAAACTGTTCAATCTTATAATGTCCATTAAACATATCTACAAGTATCTCTACAGCTTCATCATCTGAAGTTAAATAGGTGTGCATACTTCTTTTATCTATTTTATC
>TARA_A100001201_G_scaffold7269_3_pt1 | contig 46151 bp, 38 predicted proteins | sample TARA_A100001201 | Tara Oceans TARA_A100001201 (sample SAMEA2619872) | marine metagenome | biome: marine biome (ENVO:00000447); feature: surface water layer (ENVO:00002042); material: "saline water (ENVO:00002010), including plankton (ENVO:xxxxxxxx)" | depth 5 m | reverse complement strand
ATAGATAAAGAAAGTTTGCCTGAATCATCGCGAAGAAACAGAATAATGAAAAGAGAAACATATATAGATAAAGTCTATTCGCAAGCAATAAGTAAATTTAACAAAAAAAATTTATAATGGCAAAAATATCATCATTTCCTTTAGATACAACTATATCTAAAACAGATAAAGTTATAGGTACTGATTCGGTAACAGGAGCAACCAAAAACTTTAATCTAGGAGCGGTATTATCTTTAGTGTCGGGTACAATAAATGTGCCGGGTCAAGATGAAGTAGATTCATATGAGCATACTCAAGGGGTTGCGTCAGCTACATGGACTATAACACATAACTTAGATAAATATCCTTCAATTACTATAGTTGATACAAGCGATAATGTTGTAAACGGGGAAGCACAATACCAAAGTAAAAATACTATTGTGTTAAATTTTTCTGCAGCTTTTGCTGGTAAAGCATATTTAAACTAACAAAAAATGGCAATAAAACATTTAGCAAATCTCGATTTAAATAACAACGAAATAAAAAACGTCAAGATTGATGTAGTTCAGTCAGATCCATCCGGTATGGGTGCTTCAAATGAAGGTAGAATAATTTACAATTCACAAGAGGACGATATGAAATTCTGGTCTTATTCAGGAGGAGCGGGTTCATGGGTTAGCATGAAAAATGCTGACGTTGATGTTAGTAAAACAAACCTTTTAGCAAGATTAGCTTCATTTGACGGCACAGAAACAGTAAATATAGGAGATACTGACGATGATACCACCGTTGTTATTAGAGGTAACTTACAAGTTGATGGTACAACTACAACTGTAAATTCAGCAACCTTAAACGTAGCTGATAACATTATAGTTTTAAATAAAGATGTTACTGGTTCACCCACTGAAAATGCTGGCCTAGAAGTTGAAAGAGGTTCAGCAACTAATGTTAAGTTTCGTTGGAATGAATCAACTGATAAATGGCAGTTTACTGAAGACGGAACAACTTTTTATAATTTAGTAAACGTACAAGATGCTTCAGAAACAGTAAAAGGTATAGTTGAATTAGCTGATAGTAGTGAAGTAACAGCAGGTACTGATGCAACTAAAGCTGTAACTCCAGCTGGCTTAACTAGTAAATTACAATCAAGAAGTTTTGCTGTAGATTTAGATTCTGGAGAATCTACCGTAACATTAGCAAATAATGTATTTACAGTAACACATAGTTTAAATACAAGAGATGTTATAGTACAAGTATATGAAAATAATCTTAGCGGATCTTATGAAACAGCACATGCCGATGTTAACAGACCCACTGTTAATACTATAACAGTATCTTTCACATCCGCAACAAACGGGCACCACAGAGTTCTTATTACTAAAATAGACTAATAACGCATGTCGATTAAATTTAAATCAAGCATTGACTCCGAAGGAAGAATAGTGCAGTCTAAGCATAGGGCAATAAAACATACCGACACTGTTCAGACTTTAGAAGTTAAAGTTGTAACTAAAACTGCTGCACACCCTCACTATGATCCAAGTAATACTAATGCTTTAGGCTATACTATAGATGGGGTTGAAGGTGCTTACCTTGAATTAACCCCTGGTATTACATATAGATTTGATCAATCTGATAGCTCTAATGCTACTCACCCTTTAAGATTTGCAACAGCTAAAGATGCAGCGGGAAGCACAGCATATACAGGAAGTGAAGTAACTACAAATGGATCACCTGGAAGTTCAGGCGCATACACACAAATTATTCCAACTACAACAACACCACCTATATTACATTATTATTGTTCTTCACATGGTAATATGGGTAGCTATGCTAAATTTGGTACCGGTACAGTAGGGGATACATATTCTATAAATGCTACACAAGATGGTAATAATGTAGATTTAAATTTAGATGCTGCAAGTGGTACAGATTCAACTGTACAATTAACAGCTGGTACAAATATAAGTCTTACAAGAAATGATGCTCAGCAGGTTACAATAGAATCAACTGCTTCTGGTGATTCTTATGATTTAAACGCAACACAAGATGGTTCAAATGTAGATATAAATTTAACATCTGGATCTGGTAGTGATAACTCTGTAGTTCAATTAACTGCAGGTACAGGAATAACCCTAACTAGAAATAGTGCAGCTGAAGTTACTGTTGCATCTTCTAGTACAGGTAGTGGTGGCCAAGTAACTACACAAAAAAATATATCAGGAGATGGTACTACAGAAGCTACCGATTCATCAAGAAGAGATTTTACAATAACCTCTGCTCCTGTTAGTAAAAATAATTTACAAATATACATAGACGGTGTTTACCAATCAAAAAATGATTTTTCTGTAAGTGGAACAACTGTAACACTAGATGCCGCTCCTGTAACAGGGGCTGTAGTAGAAATAATACATTTTATTGTAGTGAATGCTAATATATTTTTACAAACACATACTGCAACATCTGGACAAACAAGTTTTAATGCAGGAGGTAATATATCATCTGCAAATGATACACAAGTTTATATAGATGGTGTTTATCAAAGTAAAAATAATTATTCTGCTTCAGGAAGCAATGTGGTTTTGAATACTGCACCTGCAACGGGTGCTGTTGTTGAAATAGTTAATATAAGAGCTTCTGCTGCTGGTAATGATGTAACCTCTGTAAACGGTTTAACTGGAGCAGTAACACTAGAAACAGGTACTGATTGGCAAACTGGAAATAAAGCATCTAATTTTACTGCAGCTGCCGGTAAAGGATATTTTGTAAATACATCATCTAATGAAGTAACCGTTACATTACCATCTGGTAGTGTAGGAGATGAAATACGGTTTACGGATTATAGTTCTTCATTTAATACTAATAAAATTAATTTTACTCAAAGCTCTGGAGAAAAAATAATGGGAGCAATTCATCCTGCTAAATGTACAGTTCAAAATTCTTTAATAGAATTAATATACCAAGATGCAACTAAAGGCTGGTTTGGAACTAATGTTGTATCAGTTCCACCAGGTGACGGTCATTATCCAACCGCTATTAGTCTTAGAAGTGGAGGTTATACTACATCACAAAGATCAAGTACTCATAACCCTAGTTTTATAGGTTCATACGTAAGATCAGGTGTGTATATAACTCCGGATGGAACAAAGTTTTTTCATGTGCATGAATATAGTAATAATATTACATATGAAGCAACCATGAGCACCGCTTTTGACTTAACAACTTTAGCTTCTTCAGATAATTTTGATCCTCCTAATTCATATGCAGGAGATATGAGTTTTAATGGAGACGGCACAAAATTATTTATATTATCTCAAAATTCTAATCAGTTGACTGAATATACTTTATCAACAGCTTATGATTTAAGTACAAGAGGTACAGCTACATCAACCACTGTTCATAGCGGTACACAAATCGTGTATGGGTTTAAGTTTGTAAATCAAGGAAATACTCTTTTTGGGCAAACTTATAGTGGTAATACAAATATAACTTTATATAAATGGAATGTTTCTACAGCATATGATAGTACTGTTATAGCTAATGCACCTGATCAAACACTTAGCCTTACGGCTTCTACAATAGGAGCGTCTTCGGTTAATAACTATGGAGGAGACTGGTCAGAAGACGGAACTCAATTTATACATGGAGGAAGTGCCGGTGGGAATTATGATTTATTTACAATTAATTTTGCAACTGCTTATGATCTTAGTAGTACTAAAACTTATAATGCTGTAGGTCATCCTGGTAGAGTAGGCGCAGTAAGAGTATTAGATGGAGGAACAAGATTTGTTTATGGAGATGAAACAGATCAATCTTTTCATATGTATAACGTATAATTATAAAAAAATGTCATTAACAAAAGTAACACATAACGTTTTAGAAGATAGATATACTACCTTAAAAGCAATAGGGAGTGATAATGTATGTAATTGCAATGAAGGTAATATTTTTACAAAAACTATTTCTGGAGATACAACATTAAATTTTACAAATGCTAAAGTTGGTGATGTTAAAACTGTTATATTAACAGGAAATGGTACAACGGCTACAATAACATTGAACGCAAATGGTAGTGCTGGTACATTTAATAATTTAGGAGGATCCTATGACAGTACAAATAATGTTAAAAATTTATTAGAATTAAAATTTGTTTCAGCAACTGAAGCTTATTTTCAATTTTCAAAACCAAGTTAATATGGCAAGAGTAAAAGTTATAAATGGTAAACCGGTAGTATTTAATAAATTACCAGAAAATTGGGCAGGTGTAAATGGATACCATATAAATTTTCATAAAATGTCTGAAGATGTATGGCTTGAAAATGAATTTTTTGAACTTAAACTTCCTGAATATAATCCAGAAAATCAAAAGCTAGTTAATTTACATTTTGTGACAGGGGACGATATATATACATATGATGTTAAAGACTTAGATGTACCTAAAAATACATTAAAATCTTCAAAAGAAAATAAAATAAAACAGTTAAAACAAAACGGGTATCAATTACTATTACCTACAGACTGGTATGTTATAAGAGAAGTAGCAGAAAAAAAATCTATACCTGATAAAATAAAAGAGCAAAGAAAAGCTATATACGATTCAATTAATAAAAAAGAAGCAGAAATAAATTCTTTAAATACAATAAAAAAAGTTGAAGAGTTTGATATAACAATTTAATATGGCACTAGACCAAAAATTTTTTAAGAAATCTACAACAGCCGCTACTGGATTAGCAGACCAAGAAGAAGGGCTTACTGCACATCTGGATGCTAATGATGTAGACTCTTATGATGGGGATGGATCTGTTTGGTATGATATTGCAGGCCATGAGGTAAACATTCCTCTTGCAGATAAAGCAGATAATTTACAACTGCATCTCAATGCAAGTGATACAACTTCTTATAGTGGTAGCGGTACTACTTGGACCGATATAAGTGGAAATGATAGACATGGAACAATTAATGGTGGCGTAGAAAGTACATATGCAAAAGATATAAGAGGAAGTTTTGATTTTGCTCAAGGTACTGGAGATTATGTTAACGTAACACATCACGCGGATATAAAACCAAGTTCCAACGGTGTAACATATGAATTTTGGATTACACCTGAAGAAATCAGCGGTACAGATACATACTTATATACAGGTTCAACTTCTGGCTACGGTTCGGTATATTTTAGATTAGAAAGTGGTGTGCCAAATCAAACAGCTTATAATTCATCTAACGGAGTAGTTACAAATATAAGTACAGGTACAGCTTTAACAGCTGGTAGTCTACATCACGTTGTACTTACAATTAGCGATATAACCAATCCAGTAACAAAATTGTATCAAGATGGTACTTTAAAAGCTACACATACGGGTAGCGGTACAATACATTATTTAACAGAAGATTTAAAAATAGGTAGATATACAACAGGTAATGCAAATGATTTTAATGGATTAATACATGCGGTAAGAGTTTACAATACCGTACTCACAGCCGCAGAGGTAGGGCAAAATTATAGAGCAGGAAATACTTTTAGTTATTCATCTATAATTACATCTAAACACGAAGCAACTCAAGGCTCTTTAGTTACAGCGCCACCAGTTCAAGGCTCTTTAGTTACAGCACCACCAGTTCAAGGCGCATTACATACAAGTTCAATAGAGCTGAGTTTAGATGCAAATAGCTATAGTGGTAGTGGAAATTGGTCTGATACTTCTGGGAATAATAGACACGCAACAATAAGTGGTGCTGCATATGTTAATAATAATAATTCTGATTATTTTGAATTTGCCGGTTCTGTTAATGATTATGTAAAAATAAGTGATACAGCATTGGTTCAAAGTGGTGGTACAAATTTTTCTGTTGAAGCTTGGATAAGAAGAGCTGGAACAGGAACATACGATTATGTAGCTTCACAAACAAGTGACAATGGTAACTCACAAAACTGGCTTTTACGTTTTAACAATAACAATACACTTGGATGGTATATATATGGCAGTAATAACTATATGTCAACTTCTTCAACTTATTCAGCAAATGTATGGTATCACGTTGTAGCATTAGTAGAAAGTAATGGAACATCTAGAATATATGTTGATGGTGTATTAGTAAAATCTTCAAGTAGTGGTCAAAGTGCAGGTACACAAAGTTATAATACTTTTATTGCTAGTTTGGGAGATGGATCCTCTGCTACAATGGGAGATACCGACATTGCACAATTTAGAATATATTCAACAGCTTTAACAGAAGCTCAAATAAATACAAACTACGATGCTACTAAAGATTTATATCAGGGACTAACAAGTTTAGAATTACATTTAGATGCAAACGGATATAGCTCTGGAAATTGGTCGGACACCTCTGGAAATAATAGACATGCCACATTAACCGGTGCAACATATACTGATGATAATAATTCTGACTATTTTGATTTTAACGGTAGTGGCAATTATGCTGAAACAAGTTTTTCGCAAAACTGGGCCTCTATACCCTTTTCAGTAGAAATGTGGTTTAACACAGATTCAAGAAATAATGAATATTTATGGGGATTAAATGACACAGCGGGTAATGGAGTAGGTGCGTCTGTTAGAGGTTCTGGTAATAGTTACCATTTACAATTTCTTGGTTCAGGTCTTATTGTAAGTGCTGGGGTTGTTGAAACAAACCGGTGGTATCACTTAGTTTTTACTTCTGATGGAACAACTAAAAAAGCATATTTAGATGGAGAATTAAAAGGTACCGGCACAACGACTATTAACAGTGCAGCAAATGGCAAAGCATTTATATTTGGTAGATACGGAACACATAATGGAGGATATTTTAATGGTAAAATAGCCCAAGTTAGAATATACAATGGAGCTATGGCTACATCGCAAGTAAAAACTAATTATGATGCTACCAAAGACTTGTATCAAGGTATAACAGGTTTACAGTTAAGTTTAGATGCAAACGGATATACTAGTGGATCTTGGTCTAATACTGCAAACAGTAGTTATAATGCAACAGTAAGCGGCGCTACATATACTAATGATGGTAATTCCGATTATTTTGATTTTAACGGTAGTAATGATTATGCTGAAGTTACAGCATATGCAGGTACAGATATAGGGAGTGGTGGTTTTACTTTTGAAGCATGGGCACTCTGTGAAGCAAGCTCTAGCGTAGATACAATAGTTTCAAATATTGGAAGTGATTTACATGGCTATCAACTATTAGCAAACAATACTAATGTTAAATTATATATATATGCTGGTAGTGACCCGCCTATAGCAAATGTGCAGGCATCGTCAAGTATTGTTATTGGTACTTGGAATCATTATTCTTTTACTGTATCATCTACTTCAAGTGGAGCAGCGGTAAAATTATATATTAACGGTTCAGAAGCAGCCACTGGGTCATTAAGTGGTGCTTATTCAGGTGCTAATACTAATTTTAATATAGGAAAATATCCTTATGCTCCAACGAATAGATTTTTTGGGGGTAAAATAGCGCAGGTTAGAACATATAGTGGAGCTATGACTGCAGCACAAGTAAAAACTAACTACGATGCTACTAAAGCATTGTATCAAAATCCAACTTTAAAGTTACATTTTGATGCATCGGATATAGACACAACTGCTAATACATGGACTGATAAAGTATCTTCACTAGTTTTAACTAAAAGTGGTAACTCAAGTTATGATGCTGAATTAGGTGATTTTTTACAATTTGAGGGTGGAGATTATGGGAATAATTCATCAGTAACGCAAGTTAAAGATAGTAATGGGGATTATACAGTAGAATTCTTTTTTAATTTTGATACTGTAAGTGGTAATAACGGAATTTTAGGAATAACTCAAACATCTACGTTAAGAGGTTTAGTGGTTCTTTATAATGCGAGTTATTTTGAAGTGTACAACTATGCAAACGGAACACACTCGGCTTCACAATATAATACGCCAACTTTATCAACTTTAGGAATAACTACAAGTAGATGGTATCATATAACTATACGTATAGATAACAGTACAGACATAAAAATTTATGTAGACGGATTGTTAAAAGCAACTTCAACAGGCAATGCGGGTGGTACGCCTTGGCTTTCTACATCAGGGTTACGAATCGGATCTATTCAAACATTAGGTTACCCAGTAAATGGAAAAGTAGGGAATTTAAAAATTTATCAAGGACTTTTATCAGATGAACAAGTAGCACAAAACTATTTAGCTACAAAAAGTCAATTTCCTAATGGACATAGTGCAACAATAAATGGATCTCCTACTTGGGGTACTTATAATTTAGGAGGTGTTACATATAATTATTTTAATTTAGATGGTTCAAGTCAATATATGACTATACCTCAAAATACAATACTTGATTTTAAATCACCAACAACTATGCAGTTGTGGATTTATAAGGATAATACTACTAGAGAATGGATTATAGATAAAGCTAATGGAGGGTCTGGTAGTTACGGTTGGCAATTATTGGTAACTAATGCAAGTGTTTTTAGATTTCAAGTTCATAATACATCAAATGGTACAGCAGAAGCAGACACAAGCACTACTGTAAGTATAGAAACATGGTATCATATAGTTGTTACTGGTGATGGTAACAACGTGTATAAAATATATTTAAATGGATCACTTGAAGGTACTGGTACTTTATCAGGCACTCTTTCAGTAAATACAAATGGTGTAACCATAGGTAAATACTCATTAGCAGGTGGTTATGAGTATGATGGTAGAATAGGTATGGTTAAATTTCATAATAGAACTTTTTCAGCAACAGAGGTTGCTACAGCTTATAATAATACAAAAGGAACATATGGTATTACATAAAATTTAATTAAATAATATGAAAAAAAAATTTAAAGATACTGCAGTTGGAAAATTTTTATTGAAAAAAATACCAACTGTAGTCGGATCAATAGCCACCGGTACACCAGCCGGTGGTATCATAGAAGCTATAATAGGTAGTAGTGAAATGTCTGATGGCGATAAACAAATTGCTTTAGAAAAACTAAAACTTGAAAGAGCTGAAATAGACGGGACAACAGAAAGATGGGTCGCAGATGCTGGCTCGGGAGCATGGCTTGCGGCTAATGTTCGTCCTTTAACATTAATATTTTTAACAGTAAGCTATGTAATTGGGTGGTACTTAGGTTATCCACTTGATTCAATAACCGGTTTATTAACAATAGTAATCGGAGGCTATTTCGGATCGCGAGGCGTGGAGAAAGTCTTTGGGAATAAAATGCACAAATAAAAATGCAAGACTTAAGAATTTATGGTATAAGTTTAGGTGGTATAACCTTTTCTATAATGCCAGATATAAATCCGCTGCTACAAACAGTAGTATTATTATTAACAATAGTATATACCTTAATAGGTATAAAAAATAAATTAAATAATAAATAAAATGCCTTTAAAATATTTTAATGAATCTGAATTCAATCAGTTTAAAATGATGAACAAAAAGCTTCTTAATATGTTAGATAACTTACGAGAAGTATATGGTTCACCAATAAAAATAACATCAAGTTATAGAAGCCCTGATCATCCAATAGAAGCAAAGAAAAAAGCACCAGGGGAACATGCATATGGTAATGCTGTTGATATTGCAAGCGTAGGTGGTGAGGCAACATTTAAATTGGTTAAAGCTGCTATGGAAGTTGGCTTTACAAGAATAGGTGTAAGTAGAAAAAATAATTTTGTCCACGTGGGTATTGGTTATCCCGGTGCTCCTGAAATAACTCTTTGGACGTATTAAATAAAATTTAAAGTGAAACAATTCTTAATTGAATTTATTATAATTATAGCAATATTTTTTACATTAAAAATATTTTGGAATGCCAGAGTAAAGTTTTGGCTTGGTAATTTTGTAATAGGAATGAATGTATTTGCATGCATATTATATCTGTATGGATTTTATACTAATATTATGCCATATGGTGAGGCATTTAGTAAAATATTATTACATTCTATTGTAGCTATAATTATTCATACACTTTTTACTTTAGATGAAAAAAACAAAATTAAATGAAATTAATAAGAAAAATATCAATTGGCCAAGATTATAAAAATGAGGCTATGCATTATTCTGTAGGCCAAGAAGTTTATGGTGGCCATACAATATGTGATATATTTGAAAAAGAAGATGGTTATCATATATATATAGAAAAAGATAATAATCAAATACCTTGGAAACACTTTAATACAAATATGGCAGTTTCTGTAGAATACAATTTAGATTATTAATGAAATCACTTTACAATTATATTATATATACTGATAGCAGATACGACAATAAGAAAAACATTGATGGTAAAGAACTTATACTTAATTCAGAATTATCTGAAAGAGATTATAAGTTTGTTAATAGAATAGGTACAGTTAAAAGTGTACCTATAAATTATAAAACTAAAATACAACCAGGTGATAAAGTAATTGTTCATCATAATGTTTTTAGAAGATGGATTGATGTTAAGGGTAAAGAAAAAAATTCATCATCATATATTGATGAAAATATTTATTCTGTAAGTCCAGATCAGGTATATGCGTACAAAAATAATGGCAAATGGAAATGTCCTGATAGATATTGTTTTGTTAAGCCATTACCGCAAGATTTTAAATGGAGTGTTTTAAAAGAAAAAGAATTGGTTGGAGAGCTTATATATAGTAGTAAGCTTTTAAGCTCGTTAAACGTGTCCGTAGGCGATATAGTGGGCTTTACACCAGGTTCTGAATATGAATTTAATATTGAAAACCAAAAATTATACAGAATTTTATTAAATGATATAACAATAAACTATGGACGTAAAGAAAACAAGAGAAAGACTACTCAAAGCTGCTGAAAACTCTATAGATGAGTTAATAAAAGTTATGAATAAAAAGATGGATCCAGAAGAACTAGATCCTGAAAAAGTAAAAATATCAGCATCAGCTTATAGATTAGCTATGGAAGATGCTATGGCTATGATGGCTAAAGTAGAAGAAATTACAAATGTAGGTAAAGAAGACAAATCTAAAAAACAAGAATTCTTCGGTGTAGAAGATCGTATTAAATAATGTATAAACAAAGCTTATATAAGATACACACCGAACATTTATCATCTAAGTTAGTTAAAAATAATAATAGATATAAAAAATTCGAGTACGGTTACAATAAAGATTTAGATTGTGTTGTTATAAGTAAAGACGGTACAATAGGTGAAATATACGAAATACAAGGATTAAAAATTGCACTTCCTTCAATACCTAAAAAAATTAACGGTCAAGAGTTAAAAAAAGAAGAACAGGTATTTATTAAAACACCAAAACCGGCTACACTTAAAAAAATTAAAAGTATATATAATTTTAAGTCGTATAACGAAGATATAAAAGAAAAGTATTATGAATACATTAATAAAGAGTTTGATTTTCGTTCTGATGGTTACTGGTTCATGTGCAACGGTAAGCCATGTTACCTCACCGGCTCCCATTATATATACCTCAATTGGACAAAGATTGATGTGGGCTCACCCGACTTTAGGCATGCAAACAGAATATTTTTTTATTTCTGGGAGGCATGTAAGGCCGATTATAGATGTTATGGAATGTGCTACCTCAAGAATAGACGGTCTGGTTTCTCCTTTATGGCGTCTTCAGAAGTTGTCAACGTTGCAACTATTACCAGAGATGCACGGTTTGGGATATTATCAAAGACTGGTGCAGATGCAAAAAAGATGTTTACAGACAAGGTTGTACCGATTTCCACAAACTACCCGTTCTTTTTTAAACCAATACAGGACGGTATGGAGAGGCCAAAGACAGAATTATCGTACAAGGTACCATCGAGAAGGCTCACAAGAAAGACAATACAGGCAACCACCCAAACCACCGAAGAGGGTGATCAGATGGGACTTGACACCACCATCGACTGGAAGAATACAGGTGACAATTCCTACGACGGGGAGAAATTACAGATCCTCGTCCATGATGAATCGGGTAAGTGGGAGAAGCCGGATAACATTCTCAATAACTGGAGGGTCACAAAAACGTGTCTCCGTCTCGGTTCGAAGATAGTTGGTAAATGTATGATGGGATCTACATCTAATGCATTAGACAAAGGCGGTAGTAATTTTAAAAAAATTTATAATGACTCAGATCTCACAAAGAAAAAGCGAAATCGCAATGGGCAGACTGCTAGTGGATTATATGCTTTGTTCATACCTATGGAATGGAACTTCGAAGGATTCATTGACAAATTTGGTTTTCCTGTCTTCGACACTCCGGAAACTCCGGTTGAAGGAATTGACGGGGAACTTATCTACAACGGAGTTATCGATCATTGGGAGAATGAAGCAGATGGGCTCAAAGATAATGCCGACGCTTTAAACGAATATTATAGGCAGTTTCCTAGAACTGAAAAACATGCATTTAGAGATGAAACAAAAGAATCTATATTTAATCTATCAAGAATATACGAACAAATAGATTTTAATGAAGAAATGGTTGCATCAGGATATGTAACAACAGGTTCTTTCCAATGGAAAAACGGTGTTAAAGATACCGAAGTACAGTTTTATCCTAACCCCAATGGAAGATTTAAAATATCTTGGATACTTCCAACAGATATGCAAAACAATATAGAGTTTAAAAATGGTATTAAATATCCAGGTAATAAAGCTTACGGTGCTTTTGGATGTGATAGCTATGATATAAGCGGAACAACAGATGGTGGTGGTTCAAATGGATCATTACATGGATTAACAAGTTTTTCGTTATCACCAGATGTTCCTAAATCACAATTCTTTTTAGAATATATTGCAAGGCCACAAACAGCTGAAATATTTTTTGAAGATGTATTAATGGCAATAGTGTTTTATGGTATGCCAATACTTGCAGAAAATAATAAACCAAGATTATTATATCATTTAAAAAGAAGAGGTTATAGAGGGTTTTCTATGAACCGACCAGATAAAGTTAGAAATAAATTATCTGTAACAGAAAAAGAATTAGGTGGTATACCTAATACATCAGAAGATATAAGACAAGCTCATGCTTCTGCAATAGAATCTTACATAGAAGAACATGTGGGTATAACAAATGAAGAGCATGGTAGAATGTATTTTCAAAGAACACTCGAAGATTGGTCTAAGTTTAATATAAACAATAGAACAAAGTTTGATGCTTCAATAAGTAGTGGTTTAGCTATAATGGCTTGCCAAAGACATTTATATGCTCCAAGAGCAGAAAGACAAACAAAAAAAATAGATTTTGGATTTTCTAAATATAACAATTCAGGATTAAAAAGTAAAATATTATAATAATGGCAGAAGCTACAGGATATACAACTCAATTTCCCAGCCAATCGGTTGATGACGCTACAAAAGCTAGTGAAAAGTACGGATTGGAAGTGGCAAGAGGTATAAAAAATGAGTGGTTTAGAAAAAGTGCCGGTACGGGTAGGTTTCTTCAAAACCAACGAGAGTTCCATAGACTAAAATTATATGCTAGAGGTGAACAGTCAATACAAAAATATAAAGATGAATTTTCTATAAATGGTGATTTATCATATTTAAATCTTGATTGGAAACCTGTACCTATAATTCCAAAGTTTGTTGATATAGTTGTAAATGGTATGCAGGATAGATTATTTACAATTAAAGCATTTGCACAAGATCCTTCTTCTACAAAAAAAAGAACTGATTTTGTAGAAATGACGCTTGAGGATATGAATACAAAGGATTTTATAAAACAAGTTGAAACAAAGTTAGGTGTAAATATTGAAAACTTTTCAGGTCAACCTACTCCTGAAAGCGATGAAGAGCTTGAATTACATATGCAAATAGGATACAAACAAGCTATTGAGTTGGCTCATGAGCAAGCTATTGACAATGTATTTAAAAGAAATCATTATTATGAACTTAAAAAACGTTTAGATTATGACCAAACTGTCCTGGGTATATCTTGTGCTAAGCATACTTTTAATAATACTGACGGTATTAAACTCGAATACGTAGATCCTGCTAATTTAATATATTCTTATACGGAAGATCCTAATTTTCAAGATGTATATTATTTTGGTGAAATAAAACAAATAAAATCTAATGAGCTTAAAAAACAATTTCCTGAATTATCAGATGAAGAGTTTGAAGATTGTGTAAGAAGATCTAGTAAGATTAATCAATATGATTATACAAATAATGATTCTAATGATTCATATGATTCCAATACATTAACTGTAATGTATTTTAATTATAAAACATGGGAACAAAGTGTATTTAAAATAAAAGAAACATCCTCTGGTGCTAAAAAAGCAATTAAAAAAGATGATACTTTTAATCCACCTAAAGATCAAAGAACAAGATTTGAAAGAGTAGCACAAGCAAGAGAAGTTATATATGAAGGTGTTATGGTTTTAGGTGCTAATAAACTTTTAAAATGGCAAAAAGCTGAAAACATGGTTCGTCCTGACTCAAATGTAAATACGGTTATGATGAATTATGTTGTTAGTGCGCCTAGATTTTATAAAGGTAAAATTGAAAGCCTAGTTAGCAGAATGGTTACTTATGCTGATTTAATACAATTAACACATTTAAAATTACAGCAAGTAATACAAAGAATGACACCATCTGGTGTATTTGTAGATGCTGATGGATTATCTGAAATAGATTTAGGAAATGGTACAAACTATAATCCACAAGAAGCATTAAATTTATATTTTCAAACAGGATCTATTATCGGTCGTTCAATGACTGTAGATGGTGACGCAAACCCAGGTAAAGTACCTATTCAAGAACTACCAGGAGGTGGGGGTCAGCAATCGGCACTTTTAATACAGTCGTATAATTATTATTTAAATATGATAAGAGATGTGACTGGATTAAATGAAGCAAGAGATGGCTCTGATCCAGATCCTCATGCTTTAGTTGGTGTACAAAAATTAGCAGCTGCAAATTCTAATACAGCTACTAGACATATATTACATAGTTCTATGTATATAACTAGTGAACTAGCAGAAGCAATATCTATAAGGTTAAAAGATGTATTAGCTTATCATCCTCAAAGAGATATATTTATTAAAAGCTTAGGAAGATTTACGGTAGGTGCATTAAAAGAAATAAACAATATACATTTACATGATTTTGGTGTATTTATAGAATTAGATCCTGATGAAGATGAAAAACAATTAGTTGAAAATAATATACAACAAGCTTTATCTAAAGATCAAATACAATTAGAAGATGTAATAGATATTAGAGCAATAAAAAATATAAAATTAGCTAATCAATTATTAAAATTTAGAAGAGCTAAAAAAGCGGCTGCAGATCAAGTTAAAGCAGAAAGAAATATTGCTGCTCAATCGCAAGCTAATGCTCAGGCTGCACAAGCTGCTGAAATGGCAAAAGCTCAAGCTGAAACTGTAAAAGTTGAATCAAAAATGAAGCTTCAAGAAGCACAGAAAAATTTTGATATACAAAAACTTGAAACAGAGGCTAGAACAAAAAAAGAGTTAATGCAGTTTGAATTTGATTTAAATATGAAATTAAAGCAAATGGAGTTAGATTCAAAAGAAAAAATGGAGCTTAGTAAACCTGTACGAAGTGCAAAACCTTCTAAGCCATTTGAATCTAAAGGTAACGATGTTTTAGGTGGAATCGATCTTTCAAGATTTGAACCTAAATAAATTTTAAATTATTATATATTATTAAATTATGGAAAAGTGGAAAGTAAAAGGAATCGTCACAGACGAACCAAAATCTAAACAACAAACAGAACAAGCTGTTTTAGATAAAGCTGTAGAAAAAGGTGAAATTGAACCAGAAGCTGCAGGTAAAAAAGATACCGATGTTATAAAAGTAGATTTAGATAAATTAAAAAATAAAGAAAAAGATGCCGTTCAGAAGCAAAGCACAAATGAGGTATCTGTACGCGACGGATCCGAAACTAGCAAAGAAGTTCAAAAGGAAAACAAAGAAGAAGTTAAAGAATCTACCGGAGAAAATAAACAAGAAGAAAACAATAAAAGTAACAAGGAAGAACAAAGGGAAGAAATAGATTCACCTATTGAACTTATACAAGAAGAAGAAAATAAACAGCCAGAAAAAGTTGAAACTAATCAACCTAAAGTTGATCAACGTTCGGCTGAAGTAAACGAAAAACCTGAACCAAAAGAACCTGAAGTAAATTTACCAGAAAATGTTGATAAGCTAGTAAAGTTTATGGATGAAACTGGAGGTTCAATTGAAGATTATGTAGCTCTTAATAAAGATATATCTAGTTTAAAAGACAGTGAATTATTAAGAGAATATTATACAAAATCTAAACCATGGGAACAATCTGAAATATCAGAATATATGGAAGATAATTTTTCATATACTGAAGATGATGACCCTAAAGAAATACGTGCTAAAAAGCGCGCATACAAAGAAGAAATACATAAAGCTCGACAGTTTTTTACTGTTAATAGGGATAAATATTATGCTGACATCAAGTTGAAGAAGCAAACTGAAATACCTGAACAATATAAAAATGCTTTGAAGTTTTATGAAGATTCAAAAAGGAACGAAGAAATAAACAAAGAAATAACAAATAAATTTTTACAGAGAACAGAAAATGTTTTTGGTAATGACTTTAAAGGATTTGATTTCCAAGTTGGAAATAATAAATATAGATATAAAGTTAATAATGTTACAGAAACAAAAAATGCTCAATCTAATCTTGCAAATTTTGTAAATCAATTTTTAAATGATAAAGGAGATTTAGAAAATGCAAATGGTTATCATAAAGCTTTATTTACTGCAAGAAATGCAGATAAAATAGCTCAGCATTTTTATGAGCAGGGCCGTGCCGATGCTTTACAACAAAGTGCAAAAGAAGCTAAAAATATAAATATGGAACCAAGAAAAGAAGGATTTATTGAAACTAAATCCGGACAAAAATTTAGAGTTGTTTCAGGTAATTCTAGTTCAAAACTTAGAGTTAAACTTAAACAATAAAAATTTATAAAAAATGTCATTAACTGGAATAGAACATTTGACGCCTTCGCCTAGCAAAGGCCAATTGTTTCAAGGTAATTATATTACCAATTTTGATTTTACAAACCAGTTCTTACCTGATGTTTATGAAAAGCAAGCTGAAATTTATGGAAACAGATCTATTGGTGGTTTCTTAAAATTAGTATCTGCAGAGATGCCTTCAGCTTCTGATGAAATAAGATGGGTAGAACAAGGTAGATTACATGTAGCCTATGATAATGTAGCTATAGGTAATAACAACGTATTTACAGTAACTTTAGCAGCTAATCCTGATGGAACTGCTCATGCTGCTTCTGCTGCTGCTGCAATAAGAGTGGGCCAAACTATTATGGTTCAAGGAATTAATAGTTCAGGAGTCGGAATAACACCGGTTTTAAGAGGTGTTGTAACTGTCGCTGGAGCTGCCGCTTCAGGTGATACAACAACATTCACAGCGCCGTGTTTAGAAGCTGCAGACTGGACAGGTATCACAGGTGTATCTGGATATACTAAATCTAAAATATTAGTATACGGTTCTGAATTTGCAAAAGGTACAGATGGAATGGCTGGATCACTTGATGCTAGTTATTCTTCTTATACTAATAAACCAATGATACTAAAAGATAATTATCAAATTAATGGTTCTGATACTGCACAAATAGGATGGATTGAAGTTACTTCTGAAAATGGAGCTTCAGGATATTTATGGTATTTACAATCTGAGCACGAAACTCGTCAAAGATTTGAAGATTACTTAGAAATGTCTATGATTGAAGCTGTTAAAAGTACGCAATCTGCATCGCCCGCTGGTGGTACAGAAGGTTTATTTGCTGCTTTAACAGGTAGAGGTAATGTTTATACAGATCTTTCTGGAGATTTAGCTACAAATATGACTGGCTTTGATAATATATTAAAGCAATTAGACAAAAACGGAGCTATTGAAGAAAACATGCTTTATATTGATAAAACATTATCTTTAGCTATTGACGATGCTCTCGCTGCTAAGAACTCTTATGGAACTGGCGGTACTTCTTATGGTGTATTTAACAACAGCGAAGAAATGGCTTTAAATTTAGGATTCTCAGGATTTAGAAGAGGTGGATATGACTTCTATAAAACGGACTGGAAATATTTAAATGACTTTGGAACAAGAGGTCAATTTAATGATGTTGAAGGTGTTATAATTCCTGCTGGAACTTCTACAGTTTACGATCAAGAATTAGGTCAAAATATTAAAAGACCATTCTTACACGTAAGATATAGAGCTTCTGAAACTGATGATAGAAAAATGAAAACTTGGATTACAGGTTCTGTAGGTGGTTCTTATACTACTACTACAGATGAAATGCGAGTTTCATTTTTATCTGAAAGATGTTTAATAGTACAAGGTGCTAATAACTTTGTTTTATTAAAATAATTATTTTTAACGTAAAGATGGGGTGTCTTAACAGGCACCTCAATCTTTATTTATTTTATTAAATTATATATTATGGAAAAATGGGAACTAAAGGAAAGAACATATAAATTAAAAAATATGTCTCCTTTAACATACAAAATAAAAAGCTCTGGAATGCTTTGGTTTGATGAAGACAAAGGTATAAACAGAGAAATTAGATATGCAAATAATCAAAAAAGTTTATTTGTAGAAGAGCAAGACAAATATGCACAACTACAACATGTAGTATTTGAAGATGGCACACTCGTTGTTCCAAGAGAAAATCCTTTATTACAACAACTTTTATCTATATATCATCCCGATAAACATTTATGGGAAGAACTAGATGCAGTTCAAGAAGCTAAAGACGATATTGATATAATTGAACAAGAAATTGAAGCACAACGATTAGTTCAAGAATTAGAAATAGAACATTTAGAGGCTATACTTAGAACAGAAGTTGGTTCAGATGTAGTTAAAATGTCTACAAAAGAAATAAAAAGAGATTGTTATTTATTTGCAAAAAATAATCCTGAGTTATTTATTGAAGTTGCTAATGATGAAGATATAAAACTTAGAAACCTTGCAAATAGAGCTGTAGAATCACATTTAGTAAATTTAACTGATGATAATACAGTATTTAAATGGGCTAAAAATGGTAAAACAATAATGAAAGTACCATTTGATGAACATCCTTATACAGCGTTTGCTCGTTTCCTTAAAACAGATAAAGGAGTAGACGTTATGAAAGCTATACAAAAAAAGCTTTCGTAAAACACCTGGCTATGGTTATTCGCTTAGCCATAGCTAACTAATTAATAAATAAATAATGGTACTTACAGATAGTGTTTATAAAACAGTATTAAATATACTAAATAAAGAAAATAGAGGTTATGTAACGCCGGCTGAGTTTAATACTTTAGCTAAGCAGGCACAGAATGAAATATTTGAAGGTTACTTTTCTTCAAGAAACTATGCTATAACAAATTCTTCTGATTATTCTGATATAAGAAAAAACATAGAAGAAAAAATAGCTTTATTTGAAAATGAAGAAACAATATCTTCAGCAAGCTTTACAAATGCCGCTGGTAATACAACCACTAGTTACTATGCTTACCCAGATAATTTTTATAGGCTTAGTAGTGTATTTCATGTATTAAATTCTGTAAATATACCTATACAAGAAACAACTAATAAATTATTAAATGTTTTAAATAGGTCACCATTAGCAAAACCAACAACTACGTCACCAGTATATGTGTTACATGAAAATGGTTTAGTTGTAAATCCTACATCAGGTATATCAAGTATAACAATTAATTATATAAGAAAACCAAATGACCCTAATTGGGTTGGTGGTACTGCAGCAGGACAAATTGTTGCAAATACATCGGATGCTAATTATAAAAATTTTGAATTACATCCATCTGAGTTTCATGAACTAGTTATTAAAATACTTGCTTATGCAGGAGTTATTATAAGAGCTGCAGATATAACACAAGTAGCCGCTGCAAAAGAACAACAAATAATTCAAGCTGAAAGATAATGGCAGAAACTAGAAAACAATATACTGAACAACAGTATTATGCACAACATCAAAGCGATAGTAGTAATATACCTTCTGATTTTAAAGGATTAGGATATTATAGTAGAACTAGTTTAGAAGATATAATTAATAACTTTATAATTGCTTATATAGGTGAAGATAAAGCTTTACCTAAAATACCAAGATATGAATTAGACTTCTGGGCCCAAAGAGCAATGCAGGAATTTAGTTATGATGTATTGCATTCTGAAAAAAGTATTGAATTAGATTTAGGTGATTCTTTACAATTTCCCTTACCACAAGACTATGTAAACTATATTAAAATATCTTGTGTTGGAGTAGATGGTATGAAAAAAGTATTATTACCACAAAGAAGAACAGGAGATCCTACCGCACCTATACAAGATAATAATAGTAATATTACATTTGATAGTAATGGTGCAATAGTTACAGCGTCTAAATCAACTTTAGCAACGCGGTTTCAAGATGCTAGTAATAGTGCAAATACGTTACAATCTGCACAGGATTATTATTATTCAAATTATAATAATGATAATTTTTCATATTTTAATAAAAGATATGGTGGTGTACCAGAAGATATGAATGCTGCTGGAACTTATTTTATAGACCATGCTAAAGGGTTAATATTTTTTGATGGGTCATTTGCAAATAGAAATGAAGATATAGTTGTATTAGATTATATAAGTGATGGTTTAGATAATAATGCAGATTTAAGTAAAGTATATATGCCTAAACTTGCTGAGGATGCAACATATGCATATATGTTATACAACTTAGCTAAAGTAAGACCTTCAAGTGCTGCTTTAGTTCCTTTGTATAAAAAAGAAGCAACAGCAAAGTTAAAAAATACTAAAATAAGATTAAGTAATTATAAATTAGAAGAGCTTGCTCAAATACTAAGAGGTAAAAGTAAGTGGATTAAACACTAAAATTAAATGGCACAAAGTAAAAGAACTTTTAATCAAGCTAAACTTGAAAGAGATTTAGATGACAGAATAGTTCCTCAGGGTACCTATAGAGATGCTTTAAATATAAGTATAGATACTTCAGAAGATGCAAATGTTGGTGTAATAGAAAATATGAAAGGCAACGAGCTTATTGCTAATCAAGATATATTAGGATTAAGTTCATCATCAAATCCAAATGCAAAAGTTATTGGTAGTTATGCACATCCAGAAGAAAGTAAAATTTATTATTTTGTTACAGGAGATAATACCGATGGTATTTTTGAATATGATATTACAAATAATGCAATTAATACTTTATTATTAGATTCAACAAAACCTATTGTTTCTAAAAAAACAACATTTACTTTTGCAATGGCTGGTGTAACAGGTAGTATATCCCAAAATGGTGTAATTAATGTTTCAGCTAATAGAGGTTCCGCTGTTTCACAAACACCTAGATTTGCAGCTAATACATCAGGGTCAGCTAAAACATTAACTATAAATGTAAAAGTAAGAGTACCAAAAGGTTATGCAAATTATAAAACTTCAGGTGCTTTTGTTATGGGTGTTATTACAGCAACCCAACCATCACTTACAGCTCCAACCCCAACAACAGCAGCAGCCACTAATGTTTCACTAACTACAGCTACCCTAAATGGAGAATTAGATAATGACGATGTTAATGTAACTAGTCAAGGTTTCTTTTTTGGTTATAAGTCAGCAAGTAACGAGGCTTTAACTGTTTCTGAATTAACAAATGGTGGAAGCGGAATAGTTAGAAGTACAGTAACATCAACAGGTGTTAATAATGATTTTAATAAAGATGTAACAGGAATTCCTAATAATAAATTAGTTAGCTTTGTAGCAACTGCAACTAACAGTGTTGGGCAAGGTATTGCAACAAATGTTCTTACATTTACAACATCACCAGCTCCAACAAACCCACCGGCAAATAGACCTCACGCAAATAGATTATATATTCATCCTGTTATAGGGCCTAATTTAGGTACTGGTAATACTCCTAATGATTCTCAACAAGTAGGGTATGGCGATATTATAAAATCAGACAATAGAATTTATTTTACAGTTTTTGGTTTTAATGCTTCAACAGGGGTATATACAGATCAAGCTGTTATAATGGATAATACACCAGCTACTGGTACTATTAATGATCGAATTCAAGTAACATCAAGTACTTCTGGTCCAGCTACATTAACATTATCAAATAGTAATTCTTTTGCAGTTACTACTGGTGATGTTAGATTTGGCGGATTTAATTCTGCTGCTTTAGGATCTCAAACAGCTGGTATGTATACAATTACAGTAACAGGGAAGTCAGGTGGTCATGTAGCAAACTTTACACCTGCCACATTGCAACTTAAAATTGGTTCTCCTAGTGCTACAACTTTTAAATCAATAATACAACCTGCTTTTGCTAAAACGGGTACAGGCACAACTCCATTTTTAGCTAGTGCAGCTATAGGAGCGCTTGCTTATAATGAAGGAGGTTCAAGAACATCTTTTTCAAATATAGGAATAGGACCTATGGAGTCTGGTAATAAAGGAATAGCTATTATACCTTTTGCAAATACAGCAAATGCAACTGGTATTGATAATTTTCCTAGTTTTGATGCTACAAAAGTTGCTGTTTCTATATCAGGTAAAACAGCAGGAACTCATTATGATTATTATGTTTTTGATGGAGGGCCAGCTGTATTTGGAGGCGCTCCTGCTATAATGATAGAAGCAGATCCTAATGTTTTAAATGGTGGAACAACTTCAGTTACGCATACAGTAACTATAACTTATAATTATTAATATGGCAACAAAAATATTAAGGCATGAATCGGTTTTTTTCAATGAAGAATCTTTTACGCCCTCTGTAAATATTAAAATAAATAAAGTAACAAACAGCTATAAACTTCCTATAAATTTTGAAGAAGGTGATACTATAAATGCTGGTACAGAATTAATAATTAAAGAAATGAAACTTAATTTTTTAGAAGATCTTGAATTAATAAACGGAGTTAGAGATACTGATCCCAAAGTTATAATAGAATATACAGAAATATAATATGGCAGGTAATATATTAAATTTTAGTACTAGTCGTTTAATTACAGGCATAAACGTTATAGACGGTATGCTATTTTGGGTAGATAACGAAACTGAGCCACATAAAATTAACATTGAAAAATTTAAAGGTAATTTTGAAGGAGTTGATGTCGATCATAGTTCTGGCACAACACAAATATATAATAGGCCTTTTGAATTAAGAGACATTACAGTACTTAAAGAACATCCTACAGAAAGTATACAAACCGCTCATACAACGGTAGCCATGATAGACCCTATTGATATTATTGTTGATGATGACGGTGATGGTGATGATGGTGGAGGTGGTTCTCCTAAAGGAGTAAAAAGTAAAAAATTAGTAGTAGTTACAAATGATTCATATAATCCGTCTATAGTACAAGTTCAATTTACCGGTTATATTACTAATTCAAAAAATTTAACAGAAGGAGGTTTTTATTGGTCTCATACTAATTCAACTTACGATACTATAAAAGCAGGATTAAGTGCGTCTCCTCCAACATCCTTTAAAATAGTTACAAATACTAATGTTATTAGTAGAGATTATTATAATAGTATACCGTTAAACGCTTCTATACAATCAGTAGATAGCTCATCTTCAAATAAAGATTATAATGCAAACTTAACTACAGGAGCACTTAGTTATTTTGCTTTTGGAAAAGAAGAAGGTATACCAAAAGAGGATTTTGGTAGGATTATAAATTTGCATGTAAAAACTAACCCTTCTAATCAGGGTAGCGGGACTACTACAGATTTTACAACAACGGGTAGTTATTCTTCTGCTTTAACAGGCGCAATAGTATTAAATGGAAAATATACTACTGCTATAACTGTTTCTACGCAAGGTTTTTATGTAAGTAAGCCATATGTAAATAGTGATTATGGGGCACCGACTGTACAAGAAATTATAGATCAAGCAAATAATAACACGGATCCTGATAATAATTTTCCAGGAAAGCATTTATCTTATAATATTTTTGGTAATAAAAGTGGAACTCCTTTAACCTCTTTTTCATCAACTCTTAGAAATGTTAGAGGCGGATATACATATTATTATGTAGGATATTTAGTTGATAGAAATGGAACTCAATATTCAGATGGTCACGTTCTTGCCAGTACTGTAAAAAACAAAATAGTTACAGATAGCCAAAAAGCAAAAGCAGCGGTTTTTAATTTATCAGGATCTCCTAAATCTGGTGGTGCAATATTAAAAGGAGAAATATATCATACCGGATTTACCGGCGCAGATATTTCTGATTTTGGATTTTATTTTTCTACAGTTATTTCAGATCCTTATGATTTAGTAGATGAATTTAGTCAAGGTGTAAATGCAAATGGAACTCCAAGTAAAACAGGAGCCGCAGCAAATACTTTTAAATTTTCTTCTAATGATACTCTTACTAATGATGTAGGTGAATTTACTTTTGATACTACTTTAGCTGTACAAAATTTAGCACCTGGAACAACTATATATTATGTTGCTTTTGCAACAAACCCAGGCGGTGAAGCTTTAGCCACAAACTTTGTTTCACAGTTAAGTTATGTTAGTTCATTTGGTAAATCAGCTGAAATAGCTACTGTTCAAACAGCAAAAGATCTAGATGCTCCTGTAATAGAAATAACAGACATACAGACTAAAGATTATTCTGGGTATGGTTATCAAAAGCTTAACGATAATGGACAGGTTGAATCGGTTGATTTAAGAGAAGTTAACACTGATCCAAGTGGGCAAGCTCGAGGAACAACTGGATATGATGTGACAGTTCATTTTACGCATTCACCTGCATCGTTGGGAACGCCTAAAGCAATTACTTTATATAGTGTAAGACCATATAGTGATAAATATATTAATGCAACTAACTACAATGGTTTTAAAGATTTTGATAATTTATTTCAAGCTTTAGATGAATTATCCGATGAAACCGAAGGAATATTAAGTGATAGAACAAACATAAGTTCAAGTACATTTCCACCTCATCCTCCTGTTAATACAAAATTGTATGAAAATGGTGCTATTAATTCTTTTACTATTGATAGCGCAGCAAGAGGCAGTGAGCCTACAGTATTTTCTTTTGATCCTGATAGTAGTACAAATACAACTGTAAGTAATACTAATTTTTTAGGGGAATATAAAACAGATTTTAAATTAGCTATTAAGCATGCTTCCTTAACTGATCAAAGAATTTGGCAAGAAACATTAGAATATTTTTATGGCCCTGATGCTAAAGATCCGCAAGGAGCAGGCCCACATAAAGCAACAAGTTTTATTGCCGAGGTTGAATATGCTAATAATAAAGTATTTAGAAGTGAAATTAAATATAGCGGAATTCCTCAGTCATATACCCCAGCCCCTTTCTCAGGCGGCGCGTGTGGTATAACTTCTGGTGCACCTCTTGTAAGAACAAATGATAGTTCTGGAGACGGTTATTTAAAATCTTCTCTTACACAAAATTCTATTACATTATTAGGAATGGTAGGTGCTAACGGTGGTCCAGGAAGATCCCCGTCAGGTGGTAATCAACAAGTAGTGCAAGATATTGGATTTTATTATAGTACAACTAAACCACCAACAGATAATAATCCAACATTTTTTAGTAGCGCAACAAATGATGATTTAGATACATGGGCTACCTCTGCTTCTAAAGCGCCTTTGACAAGCTCAACAACTCCAACTACTTTGTCGCAAGCTAGAGCTCATGCTACTAACCCTGATCCTGATCAAACTGATTCAGCTATAAACGGTTGTTATAGAGATTATGCGGTGACCGTTCCAAATCTTACCCCAAATACAACATATTATTATGCTGCTTTTTGTTTACCAGAAAATGTAGGAAGAGCGGGCGGATATGCATCTTTATTAGATTTAACAGGAGGTGCTTATAATGCTAGAAAATGGGGTGTAGTAAAATCATTTACAACAGAAGGAACAGGAAGTATAGTTGATCATCCGCCCACTGTTACAATACTTGATTATGGTGTAGATGCTGGATTAAATAAAGTATTTTTATCCGGTGAAGCAATTGCTGAAGGTAAAAATTATAAAGTTAATTCTGTAGGTTTTTACTTAAAAAAAGTAAGTATAATTGGTGCTAGTGCAACAGAATCTCAAATATTAACAGGCCTTGCAAATGCAACTTCAAGGATAACTATTAATGCAACAGTTGGATCTGGTATTTATGATGATACTTTTAACACAGATACTATTTTACCAACACCTAAGGCAGATTATTATGCTGCTGCTTTTGCAACATTTAAAATAAATGGTGGTAATATTACAAGTCCTGTTTTAAGTAGTAACTATGAAAAAATTAATTTTGCTTCTAGTGTAACACCTCAATCGTTGCTGCCTAATGTAGAAAATGTAAAATGGAGTAAAAATGGCAAAAAAGGGACCTTTACTGGAATAGTAAAAGCAAATAATTCTGCTATAACTGATGCCGGCTTTTACATAATAGGTAAAGAAGGCTCTCATATGACTCAAGATTTAACTATAGGTGGAGTTACAACAACAACTCAATTTGCTAAACCAGCGGATGGAGCTGCATTAAAAGCTATTTTTGATTCTCCACCATCTGGTGTAATTACACATAAACTATCTTTACATTCAAGTAATATTACTAGCCCGCTTAATTCTTTTGATTTACAATTTGATAATCTTAAATTTAAACATACATATTATGCCGCGGCTTATGCTGTTAATTCTACTGGAGAAAAACAAGCTCCTACCTGTTTAAGAGTTTATGAAAATCCTCCTGTAGGGCATTTTTTTGGTGTTAATGCTAATGTATTAACATTTGATAAAAATGGTAAATTTTTATTTTCAGATTCAAAAGTAGCAACCAATGATACTCTTTATGCATCCACTATTGCCCCCGTTACTCTTCCTAAAATGGGAAGATGGAGAATAAGTGGCTATCCATCAGAATGGAACGATGGTTCTAAAAGAGTGCCAAAAGCAACAGTAACAAATTGGATATTCGGAGGTACTCCTTGGAAAATACATATTGATTTAAAAGGTATTGTAAATAAAGGTTCGCAGAGGCATTGTTTTTATAAAATTTCTGAGATTAATGATTCTAATCAAAACATTGGGGATGGAATTCAAGTTAAAATTGTACAATTAGGACCAGGAAATAATAATCCTCGTACACCGCTTTATATTCCAACAAGTTTTACAGACAATCCTTCAACATATTAATTACTAAATTATAAATGTCAAATAAAAAACCCTTTGAAAAAACATTTCCGTATTTTAGTTATAGATGGAAATACGATGATGGTGAATACTCGCCTTTTGCTCCTTTCACTGAGGTACAATTTTCAGCTAGAGAAAACCCAGGTGATATAGAAAGATTAAAAAATGGTTTTAATGTATTTATGACTAATAATCTTGAATCTATAACACTTACAAATATACCTGTTGGAAGAGAAGATGTTGTAGCTGTAGATATATTATATACAGAATCAATAAGTTCAACTATATATGTTTTAAAAACTGTTGAAATTGACATTAAAGATAGGGGTAAACTACCACTTAGTGATATAATTATAAATAGAAGATCTTTTGGTGCTGCTTTACCAGCTGATCAATTATCAAGACATTTTGACAATGTACCTCGTAAAGCAAAAGCTCAAGAGTTTACGGCTAATAGAATAATATATGGAAATTATTTACAAAAATTTAATCAAGATAAAAATGAATTAGGAGGTAATGGATTAATTATACAGCCTGAAATAGGTTATAAAACAAGCCCTTCAGCTGGCCCTTCTGTAAAAACAGATAGATCATATGAAATTGGTGTAGTATATATTGACCCATTTGGTAGGCAAGGAGGTTTATTAACTCAAAAAGTTGCGGATAATGATTTTGGAGGTGGTTCTTTAATAAAAACAGATTATACATATGAATCAAGAATATGTTTATCTGCATGTATTAAATCTGAACCTCCTTCTTGGGCAAAATATTATAGATATTTTATAAAAGATATTTCTAATACAGCATTTAACTTAACAGCATTTAATTCATATTCTGACGGTACCGGAGATGAAAATGTAAATTGTTATCTTCAATTTGATTCTAAAGATAGAAATAAAATTACAGAAGATTCTTTTCTACTTATAAGAAGAGACGGGCATAGAAACATTAGTACAGGAGGGGTTGTTATGAATAAATCAATACGAATACCTGTACTCGCTATAGAAGATGAAGCTCCTGATATTGTAAAATCTCAAGTAAAAGAAAGATTTAGTGCTGCTCTTGTTCGAATAATAAGTGAATCTGCTGATATTGTGGGAGCATTTGGATTTACTAGCCCACAGGGTATTAGTAGCTTAACAAGTCCTTTTTTTGTTACATCTGTTGGTACTGACTATGCTTCTTCCGGTGTATTAGGTATTTTAAATAGTTATTTTTCATCCCAAGGAGTTACCCAATCTAACCTTTTTGAACTAGATAATTCCGGTAATACAACAGCAGAAGTTACTATTGATTGCTCGGGTTTTGCTGAAAGATTAGCCGTAAAATTAGAATCAAGAAATTTAGCTGAAAATAAAGTTGTAGGAGAAACTAAAAAAGTTTTAGTAGATAATATAATTTTTGGTAAATCAACTAGTCAAAAACAAAGAACAACATTTAAAATAACTTTTTCAAACCAAATTGATGATGATGATCAAGTTACTAGTACTATAGGATTTGATACTACATTATCAGGTGGAGCAGGAGGCGATTTTGATTTAGATCCAAATGATAATAATATACAACAGTCTGTTGTTTTTTATAAAAGAGGATTAAGCGAAGAAGGTGAGGATAAATTAAAAGGTTCATTTTTTGTTAAAGTACCACAAAATTTACCAGGAATAGATCCTTTTGATACAACTAATAGAATTTTTAATATTCCTATTGGTCAAACAGAGTTTGATGATGAAGGTGAAGTTAAGGTATTACGTTTAATTGATTTTGAAACAGAACCAGCGGATGAATCTAATTTAGATTTATATTGGGAAGGATCAGATACATTTTTAATAACAGACGACCCCGATACAAACGAGCATGGGAAAGTAAATGTTATTCCATGGAGTAACTGTATTGCTACCGTTGGAGGAACAACAAACGAAATAATTAGAGAATCTGTAACTATATTAGATAAATTTAATGCAACTACTTTAGTAAAAGGAATACGTGTTAATACACCTTTACCTTTTTATACAGAAGAAAGAAGAAAAGCAGGTTTAATATTTTCTGGATTATATAATTCTAGAACAGGTATAAATAGATTAAACAATTTTTCTGAAGCTGACGGTATTACAAAAGAAATAGAACCTAATTATGGCGGTATACAAAAACTTTATGCATTAGATACAAATTTATTAACAATTACTGAAGATAAAGTTTTTAGAGTATTAGCAGATAAAGATGCGTTGTTTAATGCAGATGAAGGCGTAAACGTTACAGCTACTAAATTAGTTTTAGGTCAAGCAATAGCATATCAAGGTAATTATGGAATAAGCACACATCCTGAATCATTTGTATATTTTAGAAATAATGTATATTTTTCAGATGCTAAAAGAGGTAGTATAGTTCAATTAACACCTGCTAATGGACAAATGTTTGCCATTAGTTCTAAAGGAATGTCAAACTTTTTTAGAGATAGGCTAAGAACAGCTAATAATATTATAGGGGCTTACGATGGGCACAAAAAAATTTATGTAGTATCATTACAAGGATATGACCATACGGATGCTTCTATTGGCTCCGAAAGTATCCCAAATGAGACATCTAACATAACTTTAGCTTATAGTTTAAATTCTCAAGGGTGGACAAGTAGATATTCTTTTATTCCTGAAACAGGAGTTAGCCTAAATAATAAATTTTATACATTTAAAAATGGTAAAGTTTATCTACATCATTCTAATACAGCAAATAGAAATAATTTTTATGGTGTAGCAGGGCATTCAGAAGTACAAATAATATTTAATGATAATCCTTCTTTTGTTTCAGATTGGTTAGCATTAAATTATGAAGGTACAACAGGTTGGACAGCATCAGAAATAATAGGCGAACAAGATTCAGCTTATAATATAACCAATGTTAGATTACTAGATTCTGAAGATTCTAATTTTGATGGTTGGTTTTTAAAAGAAGGTAAATATCATGGCTCTATAGTTGGTACTCAACCTGTATACATTATACAGCCCGGTAGTTCAATTGGATCAGATGGATTCTATCCGTTAATTCAAGACGGGTCAAATACACAAGATATATCTGGTACAAAAGGCTTTTTCTTAAAAGCAAGATTTAAAAATACATCAACTTCTGTATGTGAACTTGCAGCAGTTGGAAGTGAATATTATATTAGTCAAACTTAAAAAAAAATTAAAAAATGGCAATACCATTAGCAGCAGTAGGCGCATTAGTAGGCGGTTTGGGACAAATGGCAGGGGGAATAATTGGTAGTGGAAAAAGAAGGCGTGAAGCAGCAGCGGCACAAGCTCAATTTGCACAAGCACAATCCAATTTTGCAACACAGCAAATGACAAATCAATTTTCAGGTCTTGAAAATCCGTTTGAAGATTTAACTGTTAATCAACAAGCATCTCAGTTTCAAGCACAACAAACAGACCAAGCTTTAGCACAGGCTCTAGATGCCGCTGCTTTAACTGGGGGAAGTGGTGGTGCTCAAGCTATAGCAGATGCAGCGCTTAGAGCTAAACAAGGTATCAGTGCAGATCTTGCAAAACAAGAACAAGCTAATGCACGATTAGCAGCTCAAGCACAAGCACAAATGGATTTCCAAGCAGCACAATCTGCAGATGATATACAACTTAGAAATTATACAAGAAGTCAACAAATGCTAAACATGGCTTCTGCTCGGGTTGAAGCATCTAATGCAGCAAGAGCACAAGCAACACAAGCAATTATAGGAGGGTTTGGATCATTAGCTGGATCAGCTCAAAAAGGAGCTTTTGATGGCATATCATTTGGTGGTAAATAATAAATTATGAGTAAAAATAAATCAAATAGTCCATTTTTTGCAATAGGACAAGGAATAGACAATATATTAGATTACGCTTCAATAGCAAGAGCAGGACAACCTACAAATTTTTTAGGCAATGCTGTTTACAAAATAGGTGAAATAATATCTCAGTTAGATTTTGATAAAATGCAACAAAATAGAATTGCAAAAAAAATTGAAAATCTTACAGATCAAGAAAAATATATTGAACCAACGTTAGAGCCAAAAGAAGTTCCAGTTGAGCTTGAAGAAATGCCGGTATCAAATCTTAGAATTAACCTTCTTGATGTTAACCCAAAAAGAACTACAGGTCAAGTTGTTAAAAAGCAAGTTGAAGAAATTAAAAAAGAAGTTGTTGATAAAACAAAACCTACAGTTCAATCAGCAACAGTTAGCCCTACGACTGGTGAGAAAGTTGTTATAGATAACAAAGGCACAATAGGTACAATACAAGGAACAGAAGGTTATGATGTTAGTTTAAAATCAGACGATTTAAAGGGTATAAATGCTAACCAACAAAGACAAGCCCAAATACAAGCAATAGCTAGAGAAAAAAATATTTCTATAGAAGAAGCTGAAGCTATAATTAAAGAAGAAGAAAAACAAAGTAAAATTAGTGTTGGCAGCGCGGGAGATTTATTAGCATCTTCAAATCAATTTTTAGTTACAGATTTAGATGCAAATACCCCTTCAGGGCCTGATCAAGAATTTGTATATAAAGATACACGTCCTTGGTATGAACAGCTTTTATTTGGAGCAGAAAGTCCTGAAATGATTGAGGCAAAAAAACAGGATTTTTTAAATAATCCAGGGTCATCTAATAAACGACTTAAATCTGAAATATTAGAAATAATAGAAGCATCTAGATATAAAAGAGAAGGCGCTGAAGATACACCATTACATAGAATATCACATGTATTGAATAGTCCTTATTATAGAACTGATGGCAAATCTTACAAGTATTTAAGAGAGTTAACTCAACCTTCTGCTTCAGCACAAGCGGCAGCCGCTTCAAAATCTAGATTTTTTTCTGATTTTGGTTTAGGTCCCGGAAGTTTTAATTTAGGCATAGAAAACTTCAATGCACAAATTAAACAAGAAAATTATAAAAGAAAAGTTCAAAATGATTTTGATGAAGATTTAACAAAAGAACTTAATAGTTTAAATGTAGATTTAGATAAATCTAATGTAGACGGGCAACAAAGAAAAGATCTTCTTGATTATGTTACGCAAAAGAAAAAAGAATTAGCTGGAGCTTTTACAAAATATACTAATGGTGATATAGATGCAACAGCATATAATCTTTTAAATCAAAAATATAATGCCGAGGTAGATACTTTAGCTTCTGATTTAGGTATAATAAAAACAAAAGCACAAGAGTATATAAAACAAAAAGATAACATTGATTTAAGAGCAAGTAATCCAGAAGCTGCAGATTTTTATGAAACCGCTATAAAAAATCCTAATAGCATAAGAATTAAAACAATAAATAATAGAAGTTATTTTACAGGTGAAACTAATAGTGGTAAAAAATTTAAAATAGAAGTTGGTGCATTAACTAATGGAGACGCTTCTTTTATGTTAACTGGTAAAGCAGATCCTGCTACTTATATAACAAATGCTTTAAAATCTATGCAAGATTATACCGAAGAAATGCGCACAAAATTCGGGCAAGGCGTAGGACAATTAAAAGACGACACAGAAAGAGATAGTAGAGGTAATATTGTTAGAAAAAGCAAAATAAGAGAAATTGGAGAAAACAAAATGCTTGCTAATTTTAGACAAGACTCTGATACGGTTAGATCTTTACTTTCACAGATTAGAGGAATTGATTTTGATGGTTATCAAACATTAATTAATCAAGACAGAAATGGTGATGGTAAAACAGATTCAACAGAAATAAAGCAAAATGAAGAAGAAATAATGAAACAGCTTGCTGAAGAAATGTATGATCAATTTGTTTCTCCTCAATATAATCCTAAAACAGAAACTAAAAGCAGAACTTCAACAACAGGTAGTAGATCTGGTGGCGGTGGTGGCCGAGGAACTCAAGGAGAAAGAGAAAGATTTGCTTTAGGTCAATTAATAAATCAATTACCTGAAAAACCTACTGCAGAAAATTTTAAACAATTTGCAGATTACCTTGATACAAATGAAATTAATTATACTATAAAAGATGGTAAATTAATAATAGGTAAAAAAGGTAAAAAAATGGATGAAATAGATTTTACAGATCCAGGTTTTAAAACTAAATTTTCAAAATTTGCAACATTACCAGCTTTTGTAAATCCAAATGCTTATAATGTACAACAAAATAACACAGGTGTAACACAAGAACAAATAAATGCAGCTTATAAAGCATATTTAGATAGAAAAAAATAAATCCTAATACATGGAAGAATTAAATAGTATTATTGGGGAAATGATTGCTAACGGGGAGCCGCAAGAAGTAATGGATGCTGTAATTGCAGAATGGGAAAACCGAAACCCAGGTGTATTAAATAACGAATCATTAAATACAGAATCTTTAGGCACTGAACAATCTAATTTTGATGAAATAATACCTGAAGATCAAAATTGGTTTGAAAGAAATATTGGAGATAATATACCCGGTATTGAGTTTATGAGTGATTTATATAGAGATATACAAAGGGGTATTGCTATAGGTCAAACTACAGACGAAAAAGCTAGATTATTCACAGGAGATAGTTCAGATGAAGCAATTCAAGATTATATTAAAACCACTAAAGAAGTTGGTGAGTTAAAGCAATCTGAAGAAATGCAACAATATAATAAATTTTTGCAAGAATATAAAGATCAAGGTGACTCCGATGCATTAGCTTGGTTTAAAGCACAGGCTAAGTCAACTTTAAAAGGTGATGGTGTTTTAATGGGTATGTTTGCAGAATCATTAGCTTCTCAGGCTTCTACAATATTTGCATCACCTGGGCAAGCCGCAATAGTAGGAGCAGGAGCTTTTACTGGAGCAAAAGTAAGTGGAGCTATAGGTGCGGCGGCTAGCAGCTGGACAGGGCCTTTAGCAGGTGTTTTTTCTGCTTTTAGTGCCGCTGGTGGTGCAGTAGCAGGTGCAAGGTCTGCTTCTATGGGTATATTAGAAACAACCTCAACATTTAATGATTTATTATCTGAAAAAATAAAAGAAAGAGGAGGCGATCCATTAAATGCTGAAGATATTAGAGCTGTACTTGAAGATGAAGAAGCAATGGGTGAATTAAGAAGAAATTCATTAGCGAGAGGATTTACTATTAGTGCATTTGAAGGAGCTGCTGGATTAGTTGGAGCAGGTGTTGCTGCTAAAACTGTAGTTTCAAAAGCAGGCAAATTTGTAAGAGCTTCTAAAGTAGCCGGAGTTGAAGCCGTAGGTGGTGGTACTGGTGAATTTGCGGGTCAATTAGCAGCCGGTCAAGATATAAATGTAGAAGAAATACTAACTGAAGCATTTACAGGTACAGGTATGGCTGCAACAAGTATTGCAGCAGGACAGTTTAATAGAAAAGGTATTGCAGAATATAATTTAAATGGTGAGAAAGATGCAAAGCTTAGAGGTGAAATTGAAGATCTTGTAGAAAATGGTACAGATGAACAGTTTGTAAATAGTAAAGTAAAAGTTGAAAACGATAAAACTCTTCAAGATAAAATAAATAAAAGAAGAAAAAAGATTGTTAAAGAAAACAAACAAGTAGTAAAAGATAAAATTAAACCTAAAGTTGTTGAAGAAGTTGAAAAAAGAATTGATGCAAAAATTTTAAAACTACAACAACAAATAAAACAAGTTGAAAAAGAAGATGGCCCAGTTGCTGCTGCTGCTTTTAAAAAACAACTAGAAATAGAAAAAAAGAAGAAAGAAGATATTAATAAAATCATGTTTGAGCAGTTAGATCAATTAAGTGAAGAAGAAACACTTAATTTGATGAACATGGATGACGAAGTATCTATTTATCAGTCTATATTAAATGATCCTAATTCTACTGAGTTAGCAAAACAATCTGCAAAAGAACAATTAGCTTTATTAAAAGCAGCACAATTAGAAGTAGTAAACAATCCTGATTCTGTTGATATGGCTAAAGAAGATGGACCAGTAAGTAAAAAGAATAAAGACTTATCTGATAAAACTCAAAAGGCTTACGAAAGAAAAGGTAAAGATGCATGGGCTGAAGTTTCAGAATATCAAGCAGGTATTATAAATACTATAGCACATTCTATGTGGTCTAAAATACCAAAAGAAAAAAGAGTAGGCACTATAGAAGATTTTATATCTGGTCTTAAAAGTGATAAAGAAGGGATAAGAGGATTACTTAAAACTTATGATCCTACAACAGGTGTGCCTTTAGCTGCTTATATCCAAAATCCTATATCTGGAATAAGAGTAAGAGCTAATAGGATAATAAAAAGATATGTAAAGCAAGACATAGAAGAAGATGTAACTAGTCAACAGTTTAAAGATTATTATACTACAGAAGAAGCTATAGATTTAGATAGAAGATATTTACACGAGAAGCTTAAATTAAATCCTATATTAGCAGATTTAGAAAGTACAACAGAGGTAGCATATCAAAAAGCTAGAAATGAATTAGAAACAATAGGTAATGTTACACAGAAAAAACAAAGAAAAGCTTTAATAAAAGCATTTGATAAAATATTTAAAGGTAAATATGATAAAAAAATAAAAGACTTTGTAGGTAAAAATACTAAATCTGAAAAAACATTTAGTAAATTTTTAAAAGATAATTTACCTGCATTAAAATTAGCGGTGGTTGCAAATATTAATTCTCAAATGTCTAATGATAATATTATGAGTACGTGGACAAAGGTTCCTCCTACCGATCAAGATTTTTTAGATTATTATGAAGGTAAAGATATTAGCCCTGACCAACCTGCTAGTGTTAAAAGTGATAGAAAAACAAAATTAGTAGAAGCTATTAGAAGACAATTAGGTATAGACGCCCGCGCTTCCTTTAGAGAACAATTTGCTGAAGATCTACCTCAATTTCAACAAATCGATGAAGTCGAAGTATTTAATTCTAAAGATTTTTTAGATAAACTAAATTTTATTTTTACAGAACCCAGCGAGGTTATTGGTAAAGAAGCTAAAGATGTAGAAGATGCTGAGGTAGAAAACAATATTAACAAAGTTATAGAAAATCAAATTGTTCCAAATTTAAATAAAAACTTTGATAACCAAAATACTAAAAAGTTAGATCCTAATAATGAAAATGATTTGCCAGAAATTTATGAAGAATGGCAAAGCTATATTACTAAAGGTTATGTATCTCCTGCTGTATTACAAAAAATGGGACAGTTTGGAGCTAAGGTTGCTTATAAAGATATAAATGGTAAATTTCATCCTACTAAAACAGCTGCTAAATTAGGTAATGATAAAGCTAAGCCTAAAAAGTATTATGAAATGAAAGAGGCTGTAGAGGGAAGTGAAGAGTCTAATGGAAAACAATATTTACCGTTTGACATTGACACTAAAAACCCTGAGCTTGAAGGAAAATTTAAACCTGCAAGAGGCGGTTTATATTATGGTACTGTAGATCCCTTATATAAAAACCATTTAAAATTAGCTCAAGAAAAATATCCTAAACAAAAAATTTCTAAAAAAGGAAAATTAAATTTATTTGGTAAAATAAATAATGTAATATCAAATAATTTAGTAAATTATCCTATATTAAAAAAATTAGTAGACGGTTATGCTTCAAGTGTACAAGACAATCAAGAAATTGTTATGCAAATGGCTGAAGATATGGCGGATGCTATCCAAAAAGGAGAAGCAAATCCGTGGGTTATGTCATTAGGATTAAAAACTGCATATAAAGGTACTGATGGATTATTAAAAACTTCATATGAATTTAAAGGATATGAGCAAGGTACCTTAGAATTTGGAGATGGTAAATTTGCAGAAAATTATAAAGGTAACTCTAAGCGTAGAGTAAGAGAAGAACACTCCCCACCTGTTAGTTCATTTGCAGCTAAACTTTTATTAGCTACATCTATGGTAAAATCTGAAAACATGCGTCCTCTCATTCAAAAAATGTATAAGGATGCAGGGCAATATTTAATTTCTTTTAAGCATGATCAAGATTTAGAAACCGCTAAGTTAGGTGCTAGTATTGTAGAGGGAGATGTAATTGGGCAAAACTCAGGACTACATAGAATTTTACAAGTTATTCCTGCAAATAAATTAGTTTTAATTAAAGATAATATTACTGTAGAAGAATTAAATGATAAAATTAAAGATGCAATTCAAACAAAAAAGCCTGCAGAAAGAATATTACAAGGCGTAACACAGCAATTTGAACAGGATAATCAGCAAGATATTCCTTTATCAGATAACGAAAGAATAGAAGCATTTACTGATATACTTAGTTTAGCTTATCCTGATAAAATCATAATGACTAACAGAGAAGATGTTATTAAATATCTAACAGCTAATTTTCCTAGAAAATTTCCAAATAGAAAAGCAGCAGAAAAAGTTATAGATAATGCAAGAGGATTTAGAGATAGTAATGTTATATTTCTTAATCCCGGAAAAGCTACTTTAGAAACGGTAATGCATGAATTTACTCATGAATGGGCTTATATAGTTAAAGATAGAGATCCTGAATTATTCAACGCTATATATGAAAAAATACAAGGGCACCCTAGATTTAAAGAGGCTGTTGAAAGAATGAAAGAACCTGGAGTTGGTGGTTATAGCGAAATGAGTCCTGATTCATTTGAATATAAAAATGAAGTAATAGCTTATATATTAGGAAAAGAAGGCTCATCTCTTTATGAATTATTTGCAGGTGATGCTGAAGCTAAATCTTTAATAGATAAGTTCTTTGATTATGTAAGAGAAGCTTTAGGTTTTGATCCTACAGTTAAAAACTTTTCAGATTTAACAGTTGAAGAAGTAATTAAATTAACTGTTAAAGATATTGTAGAGGGTAATCCTGCTGCTAATTTTGATAAATTAAAAAATAAATCTGAAGGTAAAAGTTGGTTTGCTAAAACAGAAGCAAATCAAAGTCCTAGTCAAAAAGCTAAATTAGATCCTATATTAAGAGCTTTTAATAAAATTAAATTATCATATAGAGAAAATAAAGATTTAGCACAAGCTATTGTTGACGCTTATCCAGAAGTAGAAAGCAGCATGGAGTTTGGTGATTTTGTTAAATTAGTATTACAAAATACTAAAGAAACTGAAATAGGTGAATCTAAAACGCTTCTTATAGCAAAAAATGATGTATTAAAAGCAAATAAAATAGCTGAAGAAAGTACTAAAAAGTTAGAACAAGATAAAATTAAAGAAGAAGATAAATCTACTCTTCAAAATAAATTTAGAAGAATGATTTATAAAGCCGCAGCGGAAGGGGCAAAAGCATCTAGATGGTTTATACCACCAAGTGCTGAAGACTTTAAAGGTTTGCTATACACGTTTTTACCAAAAGGCAAAGCTGGTGTTGAAGCCCGTAAATTTTTAGAAGAACATTTATTAAAACCTTATTCTGATGGTATTGCTGCCCTTGATACTGAAATATTAAATAAAAGTAAAGCTTGGGAAAAAATGTCTAAAGGATATAACCTTAATGAAAAAGTAGAGGGTACTCCATATACAATAGGCGATGCTATAAAAATTTATAATGCTGTTAAGCGTGGTGATGATGTTACTATTGCAAAACAAAAACACATGGATGCTTTAATTCATAAAGTTGAAAGTGATCAAAGTCTTTTAGATTTAGCTGAAGCTATTGAAGAAAGTTTTCCTATTGATATAAAAGATGGGTGGCAAAATAAAACTTTAGCTAAAGAAGTATTTGATGCTATTAATAATGGTGCTAGAGAAAGAGCTTTAAAAACTTTTTCTGAAAATGTAGATGCAATATTTAATGATACCACAATGGATCTTATTGGTGATCAATTTGGAAACAACTTTAAACAAGCATTAAAAAACACCCTTAGAAGGATGAAATCTGGTCGTAATAGGGTAAGTACAGACGCACAGTCTAATGTGTGGTTAAACTGGATTAATAGAGCCGTAGGGACGACTATGTTCTTTAATAGCAGATCAGCTTTGCTGCAAACTATTTCATCTCTTAATTTTATAGGATTAAAAGATAACAATATATTTCAAGCAGCAGCTGCATATGCAAATAGAAAACAATTTCAAGAAGATTATAAAAAATTATGGAATAGTGACTATTTAAAAAATAGAAGAGACGGTGCAAAGTTTGATGTACTAGCAGATGAAATTGCAGAAGGAGATCCACAAGGAATAAATAAATTATTAAAAAACGGATTTCTACCAACTAGATATGCAGATAGTTTTGCTATTGCTTTAGGAGGTGCGGCGTTTTATAGAAATAGAGTAAATGCTTTAGTTAAGCAAGGGATGGATGTAAAGCAAGCTGAACAACAAGCTATGAATGATTGGAGAAAAGAAGCTGAAAATTCACAGCAATCTGCAGATCCTTCTAAAATATCTGAAATACAAGCATCGTCACTTGGTAGAATTATATATGCTTTTGCTAATACACCTTTCCAGTATGCTAGAATTGTTAAAAGAAGATTACAAGATATAACATCTGGTAGGTCTGCAGCTGAAGGTAGAGTACAAAGTGATCTTGGTACTATATTATATTATGGGGCTGTGCAAGCTGTAATGTTTAATGCATTACAATCAGGGTTAGCTGCTCTTGCTTTTGGAGATGATGATGATGAAGAAATTAAAAAACTAAAAGATAAAAAATATTTAATGTCTATTGAAAGAGGTTTAACTTCTTTTGCTAAATCTTTAGGTAATCCAGGTGCGGTTTCTGCTACACTTTATTCTTTAATGAAAGAAGGGTATTTGCAACAAACAGGACAAAAAAGACCTGATCCAAATGCTTTTGCAATAACAGCTACAAGCATATCACCACCTATAAATTCTAAACTTAGAGATTTAGCTTCTGCTTATAGATCATTTAATAAAATAGATGAGGATGATTTGTTAACACCTTCTTTAGACAATGAAGCTTTAACTATGTCTGGTGAAATCGCTTCTTTTGCAGGTGTACCTTTAGATAGAGTAATTCGTAAAGCTAGACACTTAGCAGCTATTAAAAATGAAGAATTAGAAGCTTGGCAAAAATTATGGTTAGTATTAGGATGGAATGAATGGGATTTAGGTGTTGATACTAAAGTTAGTAAAAATTTATTTCAAGAGGCGGAATTTGATAGTGATGATTTTAAAGAAGCAGAGTTTGAAGAATCAACATTTAAAAAATTAAAACCCGGTGTTGCAGGTGTAGCAAATAATGATGGAACTATAGAATTAGATCCTAATTTATCACCTGAAGAAAAAAGAAAAACTATACAACACGAGAAGCAACATTTGCTTGATATGAAAAATAAAAAAATAAAGTTAAACTACGACGATAACTTTGTTTATTATAAAAATAAAAAATATAAAAGAGCAAATGGTAATATAGTATATAACGGGAAATCCTATATAGAGGGTCACCCAGACTTGCCTTGGGAAAAGAGGGCATATAAAGCAGAGAAAACTAGAAAGTTTTTGTATGCATAAAAAAAAGGGATGTTACAATTAAGTAGCATCCCTTTATTATTTTAAAAGAATAATATTCCAATAACTAAACCAAATACTGGGCCTAGTAATGCCCATACTTTATATAGTTTTATAATTTTATTCTCTTTAGAAGAATAAATATTATCTTCAGTATTTAAATTTAAAGACTCTATTTTATTTTCTAATTCTTTTATTTTTGCTTTTGCATCCGCAAAGGTAAATCTTTTTGCCATAAAATTAATTTTAATTATCCATCGCAGCTTAAACAATTAGGATCCATAGCTGCTGCTGCTATATCCCCTCTCAATACAGACTCGGTCCTCATATAATATAAGGTCTTTATTCCATGTTTCCATGCGTCCATATGAACTTTATTAATCCATCTAGGTGTAGCCTCAGAAGGAAAAGCTAGATTAAGTGATACTGATTGATCAATATAATCTTGTCTTATACCTGCTTGCCTAACTAATTCTAGTTGATTTATTTCTTTAAACGTTTTAAACACGTTTTTGACTGGCTCTCCATCTTCTTTATTGAGCCGTCCTCTTTCGTCATAATACCATCCGTTAAGTGCATCGAGTGCTTGAACAGATCCACCATCGGCAAGTATCTTATCCCATGTATCTTTGTTATCAATCCCAAGTTTCTTAAATACTTTTTTAAGTTCGTTATTTTTTCTAATAAATGTTCCTTTAGCAGACTGCTCTGTAAATACATTAGCAGCCCAAGGTTCAATACCAGCTGAAACATTACCTGATAGTTTTGAATTACTAACTGTTGGTGCAATAGATCTTAAATGTGTATTTCTAAATCCTGTACCAACACACCACAGTGGTTCACCATATATTTCAGCAAGTGCTCTTGAAGCACGCTCAGTTTCAATTTTTATTTTTGAAAATATTTCTCGCGTTTTGAATTGCGCTAATAAACTTTCGAAAGCGATTCCCTTCTTTTGTAATAGGCTGTGCCACCCAAGGACACCAAGTCCAAGCGCCCTGCCTTTTTCCGCACTGCGTACAGAGTTCTCGAATCCCTTCATATTCTTTGCTCTCTGAATAAATTCTTCTAGCACACCGTCCAGGAACCATGTTGCGTCGTAAATTAAATTTGTATTCTTCCATTCATCATATTTATCTAAATTAACCGAAGATAAACAACAAACAAAACTGTGTGACTCATCTGTATGCAATACTATTTCGCTGCATATATTAGTCATATGTACTTTTAAACTGTTTTTCTTATATGCTTCTGGATTAGCTTTGTTTGTATTTCCTTTAAATAAGATATATGGTTCTCCAGTTGCTTTACGCTTTTGGATAAGCTTTGACCATTTGATTCTTGCTTCTTCATCTCCAAGTTCAAGCTTTCGCATAAACTTATCGCCAACGACAGCACACTGCTGCAGGTTAAGAGATTGTCTATTGACATCTCCTTTAGGTTCTCTAATCTCCAACCATTCGAGGAAGTCACTGTGTTCAATATTGATATTAACGCTTGCAGCTCCTCTTCTAACGGAACCTTGATTGGTCGCCAATATAGTTGAGTCGTATATTTTGCAAAAAGGGACAACGCCGTCAGAAGTTCCATTACCTGTAATTTTAGCACCAGCGGGACGAATCATATTAACTCCGATACCTACACCCCCGCCGTGTTTTGCAAGTAACATCATTTCTAAATTTTTATTTCCTATATCCTGTATACTATCTGCAACATCAATTCCAAAACAACTTATAGGTAAACCTCTATCTGATCCCGTGTTAGATAATACAGGTGATGCTAAACACAACCATCCTTTCCATATATAATCAAAAAACTTATCTGCAAGTTCTGGTTTGTATAAACGCTTTGCTACAGTTTTAGCAACACGCATATATGCATCACGAGGTGACTCACCATTAATTAAATACCCACCTGATATTGTTTTCTTATATATATCCGTATCACCCCACGCAGGGTAATCTTTATTTTTTTTCCAGTTATTATTCCACATTTAAATAATATATTAAATATCCTATTGACACATTTAAATTTACTAATACTAAGTTCCATTGTTTTGCAACCCATACTTGAGGTATAGATAATATTCCCCCTATAATATAAGTTATAATACCTATACCTTCGTATGCTAATAAATATGGTGACATCATAATAAATGCTGTACCCATATATCCTAATCTATTTGCAATTCTTTCTTTTGCTGTAAGTCTTCTATCTTGTACTAATAATCGCATAAAAGATCTTTTCCATCTAAACTCACATCGTATGCATGTTTTTTTACCCGCGTGTTTAAACTTATGATCTTTTTTCTTTTTCTTACAGACATTACAAACTCTCATCTATTACATCTATTTCTTTTAGGTTGAGCATATAGAGTTGGCAATGGTTCAGTATATAATAAATTGTAATTGTAATTATATGCAGGTTCAGTTATTATAATAATTTGTCTTTGATAATTATTTAAATTATTTAAATAATATAAATCTTCTAATATTAAATCATTATAATTATAGTTATAATTATATTGTGCATTGCTATAAAAACCTATAGCTAAAAATAGTATTAAAATTTTTTTCATAATTAATTGTTTTTACCAAATATCTTCAAAGTCTTCGCCTTCGTTAGCTTTCGAATAATCAGTCGGCCTAATAGAAAAGAAATCAGTATGAGTGTGCCCGCCGGTAAGATGGTAGAACCAGTCCAAATCGCTCGCTCCCACTTCGTCATATTCAAAGTACTTCCCGCTGTTTGAGTAACCGAGCTCAACAATTTTTTCGTTAAGACGTTTCCTGATAAATTGTTTAAGATCATATGCTTTGAGGTTTTCAATATCTCCTTGTTCAAACATTTTGTCAATGTATCTTTCTTCTGCTTTAAGCATTGTCTTTGCTGCTTTAATAACGTGTTCATAACAGTCATCTTGTAATCCTTTAATTTCTTTACACATATGTCTAAATAATTGACATCCCATTTTAGAATGTAGAGATTCATCTCTTACACTCCATTTCATCTGTTGGCCAATACCTTTGAGTAAATTACGTAACTGAAAGCTATATAGCACAGCAAAGGCAGAATATAAAGAAACCCCTTCGGCAAAAGCAGAAAATACAGCCAGTGACCTACCAATACCAACAGGATTATTACCATTATAGCTAACAAGATTATCAAACCGTGCAGCTGTTGCAGGTTCGTGTAAAAATGCTTCAAAGTTTTCAAGTCCAAGTGTTTCATTTAAATAAGAATAAGCAACAGCGTGTATTGTTTCTTGTGAGCCAAACATCATTGCCATTTGTTGTATTTCGTGTTTAGGAAACCAGCCTACAACTTTTTGTGTCCAATAATCCGATACCGCACATTCTGTTTGTGCAAATCCTAAAAGGATATTACCAACTAAATTTTTTTCTGATTTAGTTAGCTTTTCATTCCAGTCTTTAACGTCGCTAGACATAGGTATTTCAGTATGTAACCAAAAAGCTTGAGCTTGTTTAAGCCAACCTTCTGTATAATATTCAGGATATTCAAAAGGTTTATAAGGTATTCTTTCGTCAAATAATCCCATTACTTTTTATCTTCTTTTTCTTTTGTGTTTTCTTTTTTAAGTTCTTCAAGAGCTTCGGCATAGCCAGGTAATTTTTTAGTAACCATCATTGTACCTACAGCTAAGTCTTTTAAATTATGTAACTCTTGTACTACTCTATTCATAGAGTTACCAAGTACCTCTATTTTATTGCGCATTTCTATTAGTTTACTTTCCTTCATTAAAATATTTATTTAATGTTTTAATTCTATCATCAGCATCAACTAACATTTGTAATGCTTGTTCTGCATTTTTATAATAATCATCTGTTGAATGATCACCAATACCTGCAGCTTTATTACTTAATAAATCTAAACTAAGTAATGCTTTTGTTTTATCTGCTTCAGCAGACTTTAATAACATTTCATATAATTGCTTGTACATCTTTGCTAAGTATTATAGGACTTGCATCCTTGTTGTTTTTAACTTCAATATGTGTTTCTTTAATAGTAATAATAGGATCAATAGATTCCATTATTCTTCTAATAACTTTACCGTGCTGATCTCTAATTACTTTCTTTTTTGAAAATAAACGTTTATAATTTTTTAAAACGTATTCTTTTATCTTCTCTTCATTCATAATGCATTGTTAAACATAGTTCTACAAAAGGTATATATAATACGTGTTCTATAAATGTTTCCTCAGGATAACTTCGTATGCCTACTAATACACCCGGATATAATCCTAAACTAATTTCCCAACCTGCTATTTTCATTTAAATAATAATTTAGCATTTTCATATGGAACTTTATTCTTTCAATATAATGATTTTGAAGTGAAGGTATCTCGATGTCTTTAAATTCCGTATCGTTCATGTATGTTTAATATGTCTTTATACCTTATAGGGTTTCTTTTAATTAACTTTTTAATTTCTTTATCTATTTTACGTCTTCTATACATTATTTCCGCCTCTTTTTTTTTCTTGATTCTTTTATCAAATTTATCGTCAGATCTACTTCTTTCTGATTTTGAGGCTTGTAAAGTATCTTTCCAATATTGTTTTTCGTAAGCCATAGTTTAAATAATTTCCATCTTATAGGAAAAGATTCATTAGGTCTGCCTTTGCATTCTATAATATAATCTTTACCAATAAAATCCGGTGTATATTTTATACCTAAAATTTTTTTAATCCCTCTGTTTATATATTCGCCTTTACCATTAGCTTGTTTTTCATAACTTGTATTAGGAAATTGAAATGAATTTATTAATTCAAATGTTTCGCTTTCATATCCTTCAAACAATTTATTTTTTTTTAAAGCTATATAAGTGTATCTTTCAAGACCTGATGCAAACTTAATACCGTCATAAGATATTTTTTTAGCCTGCACAGGACCTCGTTTTTTACTTCTTCTTTTTACCATACTAATATGTAATATCCCAGTTTTGATCTGTAGTATCTGATGTCCAACTAGACTCAGGGTATTTACTTATTTTTTTATCTTCTTCAATTAATACAGCTCTAATTTTTTCAATATAGTTAGCAGCATCCATAAGTTCTTCTTGTAGATGATTAAGCCAAGTATCAAGTGATTGTTCATCTTTATCTAAACCAACACCATACTTTTTATAACCTGCTTCAGCACGCTTTTGAATCTTATCAATTACGCGATTAATTATTTTATCGTTTATTTTACTCATCTTTTACAAATGTTCCGTTAACCATTTTACCTGTTCTTTTAGAAATTACATTAAATGATTCATTAATACAATCTTCAATTTTAAACCCTTCAAGCTCTGAAAGATTAGCAAGGACTATTACCATATCACCAATAGCGTCTTTTATTTCAGCTTTATTTTGCTTTAATAATGCTTGCGCAAGTTCTCCTGCTTCTTCCATTAATTTAACATACTGAGTTTTACTATCACCTTTTTGGTATAGATTACGATCTTTAGCCCAGTTTCTTATCTTATTAAATGCTGATGTGCTATTAGGTTTAAATGCTTTAGTAAAAGCTTTATTGTAAATATAACACGTACCCGGGCCAAACTGGCTTGCATGTA
>TARA_A100001201_G_scaffold9938_1_pt1 | contig 46625 bp, 49 predicted proteins | sample TARA_A100001201 | Tara Oceans TARA_A100001201 (sample SAMEA2619872) | marine metagenome | biome: marine biome (ENVO:00000447); feature: surface water layer (ENVO:00002042); material: "saline water (ENVO:00002010), including plankton (ENVO:xxxxxxxx)" | depth 5 m | reverse complement strand
CTATTCTTTGGAATTGCTGTACTTGCCGCACCCGTCAATGTCTTGATGTGGCCGTGATATTGATACTTGTATACAGTGCCATTGTCGTCGTATTGTACCTCATAACCTAGGTCGCCAACCGATGATGGAGCATCCGCGAGGCTATCATAACCTAGGTCTGGAAACTTAGCGAAGTCCTCAGGGGACAGAGTGACGACTATGGCCTTATCATTGCCACTTAGTTTGACAACCTCTGTCGAGAGGGCAGTACCGACCGCACGTCCACTTTGTATTCTAGCAGCATGCGGATTGCTTTCAGGGCCAGCCTTGAACTCAACAGCGCTGACATACTGCCTAAGTCCGTAGTCGACGTTGCCACCTTGCGTCTTGACACTAGCCGCATCGTAATAGTACTCGTCCCTATACTCGAAGTCAGATGAGGGTGTGACATCATCGGATGACAGGGAAGTACTTCCCTCCTCGAATCCGACACCACCCAAGTAGACCGCTTGACCAGCACCGAGGTCCTCGAAGAAACCGTCGCTATGGCCGTACGGCATGTCATCATCGGCTAGTGCTAGATAGCCATCTGTAACGGGGTCGTTCTTGTACCAGCACCATTTACCATTTGCCAACCACACCTTCCTGTAACGATGGACTGTGTTGTCGAAACCCTTGTACTCATCTGTATCAGTGTGGGACTCAGGGAATACACTTGGGTCTTTGACGTACAATCTCTTGTCATCATCAGCCACCCTTCTGTACTCAGTGATAACAGTGGAATTGAGGTACTCCCTATTTGCTAGTGCTATGGAATATGCTGATTGAGCCTCTCTGTCTGCTGGCTCTGTGTCAGTGAACCTCCTACCAACTGGGGATGGGTTGTACGTGTGGGCTGTGTGAGTGGCATCTACGTGTATTTTGAATCCATTGTCAGGACCCACACCACTATCGAAGAACTGCCTAGAGAAGAACGGGACCTCAGCGACTGCTCTTGTGCTAGCGTATTGGGTACCGAGTTGGTAGTCGTGCTGTACGTCGTTGAGCGTTTGATGCATCCTGTCATTGACGGTGCTACCATTCTCCAAATCGGACTGCTTACCGAAGTCAGGCTCGCTGAAGATAGTGAAATTGGCATATATATCAACATCATTACCAGTAGTGGCGCCCTCCGCGAGGTTTGAAGCCCTAAGTAATTTGGCAACGGTATCGTACTCAGTTCCATCAGAGGCTACGTAGTCACCGCTTCCAAGTGACGCTACGTTAAACGTGAATGATATGCCAGATTTACTCGCATACTTAGCACTACCACCATCAGGTAGGTATACCCTACCGTAACGAGGGAAGCCATACGTTCCCCACGATGCTAGGTCCGTGCTCTCATTGTTGATTGGCTTCACATGTAACGTACCTACTCCTGAGGTGAAGTTCATTGTCAATCTAGTGACAGAGACGGCGTACGCCCTTCTGGTGGAGTATGACTCGTGTGCTAGTGTACTCTTTTGGAACACAGGTCTCGTGTCTATCGCACCTTGGCCGGGACCTCCTAGGGTAACAGTGACGACAGGCGCATTCGGCTCTATCTCCTTGACTATGTGAGAGTCAGGGCTACCCTTGCCAGTGAAGTTGATTGCCCTTGACACAATGGAGTCAGCGATACCGACGCAGGTTATGCCCTCGACACCAGAGGCCTCACCTATGCTCTCGTCGATGCTCCTTACCTTTGCACGGCTCATCATGTACAGCATAGTCGCTCGATTGATGCCGCTTGAGTTGTTGACTTGAGAGAGAAGCATGCTCCTTCTTCTGTCGCTTGGTTGAACGATGACCCTCATGTTAGCATCTGGATTATTGCTGAGGGTGATGTTGTCGATGATGTCGAACATCTCGTATATCGGTGTGGATGACGAGATGACTCCTGTGTCGAACTGCCCGTCTGATGGGCTGCTTGGGGTTATGTCAGGCTCAAGCCTACTGTAACTACCCTTGTCGGTCATGCGTTTGTCACTCTTCTGAGTAGAGAGGTATAGTCTGTGGAACACCGAATCGTGGTCACCAGTGGTGCTGGTCGAATCCAATATCACACCGGGGGTTTGGTTCTGTATGGAGTCGGTGTTATTCCTTGGGGTGTAGTTCGCTGGTGTGAGGGATTCATCAACCTCATCGTCAGCGGAGTATCCCTCTGATGTGTCGCCCACTAGGCTGTGGTCATAGAGCAGACCCTCGTTGACGTTTATCTCACTCGTGTCGATATCGATGTAACCTCCCGGTGCGTAGAGCGTGTGACCTGAAGCGATTGCGTTGATGATGGCGTCATACACATACTCAGCACCACTAACCAATGTGTCAGAGGCGGGGACTGTCTTCTCTACCATGAGTAGGGGCTGTACCGTGCCACTCATGCTAGCGCCAGTCAAGTCGATGGCGTTGTAGTGTATCTCGACGAAGGGTGCTAGAGTCGGTGTCAGTTCCGTGAGTCTTGGTACGTGTAGTATGGCAACCCTGCTCTCCTTGGATGGTTTGACGTGATACTTACGTATGTCATCGCTGATGTGTGTCTGTGCATCGTCTGCATCGTATACTTGGAAAGGTGGTACAGGCCCTTTGAGAGCAAACGGCATGTAGTTGAAGTTCGGACCACCGATGGCTATGAGTTTCCTCTTACCAGCAGGAGGACTAGCAGTCCCATTGTAGGAGTTGAACGCTACTGTGACAGTGCTGGAGTTCACAGAGTCAACGATGTCTATGCCACCAAACTCACGATAGATGTCGACAACGCTGTTGATTGAAATCCTCTTGTTGATACCTGATTGAATCTCATCGTAGAGTATATCGATAACATCAGCAGACCCATCGGCCCTTTGGTCCACTATCTCTTGGGATGGCTTTGGTAGCATCCTCAAGAAGCAATGACCCTCTACGTGGTTGTTGATGTGTCTACCACTGTGACCTATCTGGTAGTTAGCATCTAGTGTGGTGGGCCAAGTAGCAGCGAATGGGTTGTTTGAATCTGAGGTGGTGGTAGCCATCGCTGAGGAGTAGACGAATCCATGATTCTCGAACTCACTCTCGTCTATGACCATCTGCCCTGTTCGGTCGACAATCTGCGAGGTGTAGTGAGGTGGTTGGTACGGGTTGCCAGTGGCAGTGTCTAGGAGCAAGTCAGAACTGACTACGACGAAGTGATTGTCCACACCAGTGGTTCTGCTATGTAGCGCCTTTCGCATACCATTCGTCGAAGATGCGAAGTCAAGGTGAATACTGGAAACGAGGCAGTTACCCGTCGTTGTGTTGATGTTGTGGAGCCTGACTCTCTCCGGCGGCTTGCCGTTCGGGGCTTTGGTATCAGGGTCGATACCATCGGGGTTGATGAGTAGGTTGTACGGGGTGTGAGAGATGTAGTGTGTGGACAAGGAGCCTGATTGATAGTCGAGCACCTTGTAGTCACCACTGGAGTACTTGTGCACGCCTGTCGTGTCCTTTGAGAATACATAGTTTCCAGAAACGGTTGATAGCCCTGTGAGTTCCTTTGCGAGTTTGACGGCGTCTGTTGTTGAGAGTGTTATTTGTGACACAGTCACTGTTTCCCCATCAAGAGTTGTTGAGTTATCCGCTATGGCTGAGAATGTATAGACTCCCTCGATGGGGGAGATAGGCTCCTCGAATCTGTATAGGAGGAGCGTATCAGCGTCCGGGTAGGGGCCATTGCTGATTATCATGGAGTTCTTGAAGGTGGCATTGATGTGTATGGCCTCCATTATGCCTCTGAAGTTTCCACCCTTGCCGCCAATGAAGGTCTGCTTCGATGAGTTGCGCATTACCAGCCCCTTGTCCTTGATTGACTGAGAGGCGACCATGTCACCGTTGATGTAGAGTTCAACTGCTGACGGTCTTACTGCTGCTACGACGTGTATCAAAGGCCTGTGATTCCTGTTCAGGTCAGTAGCCTCATCACTCCCACTGACGAATCTGTTGTACGAGTCCTGAACCCCTTGGTACTCTATGTGTGGATAGACAGTTCCCTCGTATCTATTGGACAACTCATTTGCCGTTGAGAGCCTTACAGTCGTGTCGCCGTTGTCACCTGTGAGATGTGCGACAAACACAGCAGGACCGGGGGTATCGACGTTACCGAGTGATAGGGAGAACTGTCCTTCCTTCTCTATTATCGTCCCGCCACAGTCAGGCATGACCCACGCCTCGATAGTCATGAATCCATTGTATATACCAGATGTAGCACCTTGTGACCTGTACGTCAAAGGGGCGTCTGGTGAGAGTATCCCTCTGACGTCATACGTGTCTTGGGTAGTCTTCTCACCCAAGGTCGTGAATGCTCCCTCAGGTACGACTATGCTGTCTGTTACACCGTTGAAGAACATAGCATGGTTCTTACGGGTAATCACTGTCATGTCGGAGCCTCAGGAAAGTATCATGTTGTCAATCGGTGCGAATATCATGTTGAATGAATATACGGACTCACCAGCGTCATAGGTGATGTCTATCTTCTGCACTGCTCCTTGTATGCCCATCCTCTCGTCTTGGAGGTCCATAGCCACACTAGCGGGATGGTTATTACCCTCTGATGTCTTCTCCTTGCCATAGTAGAAACCAGTGGGCATGAAGAAGTTCCTAGCAACGTACTCCTCTCCTCCTGTTGCCTTTATTGTTGAATTGTATGGGATTTGGATACCCACGATGTAGTCTTGCGTATCAGAGCCCTTTACCCTACCACCGGAGCCAATGGCTCCTGTTATCTTGCCGACGAAGCCCCTTCTACTACTGTTGTTGATTACACCATACAAGTCCTGAACCTTGTCACCAGCAGACTTCTGAAGGCCATCTGAGCCCCCTGAGAACTTGCTGATTGTAGGTCTGATGAAGTAAGCACCCAGTGTGCTATGAGGTACGAAGGTTGGGGTTCGAATCCTCATAGCAACTTCTGCACCAACACTTGTCATTGCAATGTTGACGAGAGTGCTAGCATCCGATAGAGCACCATCGCTAGACGCCTTCTGCCCACCATTCGTGGGCACTGTTGCGGTGAACTTGGACGATAGTTGCGCATTGATGTAAGCGGCAACTGCTGTTGCCACTTGCTCTGGTGTCGCATCGCTTGTGTTCACTAGCACAGTCGGCGTGCTACCAGCACCACCAGTTGCTGAATACGCAGTACCACCGGCGTTAGTAGTACTGGTGAAGGAGATTTTATCTGTCTCTGAATCACTAGCAGCAGTGGATGATTGAATCTTTAGTCTATAGTCCAACAGCCTCTCTAGATTTGCAGATTTGTTCCATTGTTCATAGATGGAATTAGCCGTGACATAATGACCGAAGTCAATTGTAGCGCTGTGTGCTACAGAGGCTGTCCCCTCACGGTCGTCTGTGATTACACCTTGGATGTTTATCATTGCCTTGTTTATGTTCCAGTCCATACCTATTCTTCTGCTACCAGTCCAAGGTAGTGCAGCGCCACCGACTTTCCTCGTGGTGCTGAGAACCATGCTAGTAGCATCTAACTCTATGAGATTGCCATTTTCCTGTACGAGCCTGATAGGGATGCCCTTTGCCATCAACTGTACCTCCCACGCATTCTTCCCCCACCAGTGCTACGTGTGATTTCCTGTTGAATCAAATCGCCAATCTCTCTGGCCATCTCCCTCTTGTCAGTTGAGTCTGTTATACCACTTAGATTGAATGTCATTTCGAAGTTGTACGTGACACCACCTGATACGGCTGTGCCTACGGATGTGGTGCTCCCACCACCGCCGCCTGTGACGAGGTCCTTGACCCCACCTACAACAGAGGCGCCGAAGTCGAATATACCCTTGAGAGCACCACCGATTGCATCGAATACCTTACCTAATGTATTGTCATAGATACTCTGCATAACTCCAGTGACTGTGTCCCAAGCACCCTTTATTGTATCAAAGACGCTTGTAGCAGCATTCTTCAAACCCTCAAAGGCTCTTCCTATGGTGGCATCGAAGATGGTTGACATAGCACCTGTGACTATGCCCCATAGTGATTTGAGTCCCTCGAACGCCATCATGGCGCCTGTCTTCAAGCCTCCCCACAACTTACCCATGGTAGCGTCCCATATCGTCTTGGCATTGTCTAAGGCCTTGCCCCACTCACCCTTGAATATGTTCACCCAGAACATCATCCCTTCTTTTATTAAGTTCCAGAAAGGTACAACAGTAGCGTTCCAAACTGCCTTCATGAAGTTCACGACACCTTCGAAGGCATCTTTGATTTCGTCGAATACCTTGGTCGCTGCTTCCTTTGCGAAATTGAATGCTTTACCCAATGCGGCTCCTATGCTCGATGCGACGCTACCAAGGGCACTCATTGTGCTACTGATACCGCTGAGGGCAGTCTGCATGCTGGCTAATTGATTGAGAACTATTCCTATACCCATTAGAACTCCTCCATCTCAAGGAACGAGTAGTCGAACTCCACCGTGTCGTCGCTCTCCATCGTCTGCTTCTTCTGTTCTTGTCTCTCTTGCTCGTTGATTGCTAGGGCCCATGAGAGGGATTGTCTGAATATCTCCTCGCTCATGTTGTAGACCTCCTGTAGTGATATACTGTAATGTTTGGCCACGATATAGGCGAACAGTTGCATCTGCATCTCTAAGTCTTCTGAAGATTCTATTCTTCGCTTTCTTAGAAACTGCCGAACCTTCAACTGTTCGCCTTCGTAAAACCCCCTTGCATTGCCTCCGCCAGTTCGTCCGGCTTAGGTAGTAGTGATGCTATCTGCTGACCTACGTATGCGTTGAGACTCATCATCTCATCCACACTGAGGTCTGGATTGGTTCTCACAACCCACTCTGAGAATGCGTAACGCCAGTATCCGTCTAGATTCAAAGAGACGTCATTGCCCTCCATTGAGAACATGCTCTGTGCTGCTTTCTGCACATCAAAGAACGTAATGTCTCTTATCCAGACTTCCATCTTCATGTCTGGATTATCTTTGTCTGCACTGATTTCGTGCCTCTGCTCACTCTTCCTCGTTATCAGGTGGTTCTTGTCTACTATCGTCATGTTGTGTCACATCCTCGGTTGCAGCCTCTTGCGAGGGGGCATCCGGCTCAACTTCAGCAGCCTCTTCTGAGGGGACGTCCGTTTTGCCTTTGGTCGGTTGGTCGACTATACCTGCGTCATGGTGTCGGAGTCTTAACACTACCTCAGATTTCGTTCCTCTGATGGTGATTCCCCTGTCTTTGCACAGCGCCTGTAACTCCCTCACAGTGTAGGAGTTGTAGTCTATCTCGCCACTGAATGGGTTATCTACCACAATGACTTCCTCTACGACTTCCTCTACGACTTCTTCTGTGACTTCTTTTGTATCTTCTTGTATGTCGTCTTCAACAACTTCTTCAATATCCACTTCTGTATCATGTGACTCTTCCTCTTCTTCCTTATCGAAGATGACATCAACAACATCTTCTACCTCTTCTTTGATGTCTTCTACAACATCTTCTACCTTATCCTTGAGAACATCGAAAGCGGCCTCTACCCAAGAGGGTGCCTCCTCTTCTATCTCCTCGACTTGAATCTCCACTTCTTCCTCGACTTCGTCTATGACTTCTTCTATCTCCTCTGTGACTTTTTCTTGAGCCTCAGGTGGGAGGAGTGAGAGATGCTCTTGTACCATCTCATCGACTGAACTTCTGATTGGTTGGATAAGGAGGGTTTTGTACCAGTCGTCTTCATACTCAGTGAGATTGACCTTACCAAGTAACCACTCGACGTATCTAGGATGTGGGTTCCTACTGTAGAACTGGGCTCTCTTCACTGCTGGGGGTAGTTGCATAGAATCACTCAGGCATGGATAATGGTGTCGACTGCGATGACCTTTATTGCCTTTGGTAGAATCTTCAACTTGGCTCGTAGTGGACCCTTGTCCTCGGGTATTGGTAGGGGCGCCTCTACAATGTAATAGTCATCAATGAGGATGTCGATACTCTCTGCCGTGCCACTGGATACGACCTTGTTGAATGACAGGCGTATCATGTCCGAGTCCGTCTGTGCATCCTCATCTGTGTCATCGAAGTTCTCCACGGCTCTTCGCATGTTGTGGTAGAATAGAGGGTCGTCTACGATTATCTCCATCTCCAAGTCATACTCGGTCTTGCCTTCAACCGCTAGTGTTGGGTTACGGACTCCAGCGAAGGGCACTTGGTCAGTGTTGCTGTTTGCCACGTTGGCAGCACTGATGGTGTAGTACTGCTCCACACCAGTCTTACCGTTCAGAGTGAAGGATACGACCTGACCTAGTTGAGTGCCCAGCATTGAGATGCTACCGTTGTAGAACATGAATGGCTTCTGTGTGCCCTTCTCTATGCCGGACTCCTTTCTCTTGACTTCTGTGTTAGCAGTATCCTCGAAGAGTCTGTGGGTGTTGTACCTGTCGCCGGGATTGCTCGTCTCTAACCTACCTGTGTCTGTGTAGCAGAGGGCAGAGTCGAAGTTGACTGTCATGCGTAGAGCAGCGTCTGTGTCAGCGTTCAGAGAGAAGTCCTTGACCTTGCAACCCCTGAATACACGAGTCAGTTGCTTGGAATCCGTAGTACCACCGTCAAATGCACCCTCGTTGCTATCAACATCCCTTCTTCGTACACTTACCTCCATTGCAAAGGATGGTACTGTGGTACGGGAGAAGAATAGGTGATTGACTGGGTTGCTCAAGGCACCAGTAGATTTGTTCCTGTGCGGGCTTCCATTCGAGGAGTCTGTCGCATATCTACCGAAGTAGACTCTAGCGTTGTTGTCATAGCCGTAGTGGAGAGGGTCATCTAACCAAACCTTGCCATCCCCACCGGACATTTTGATGGCTACTATTCTCCTTGCCTCCTCTTTAACCGCCTTGTCGATTATCTGAGTAGCGTTGACGTTGGGCCATGCGTCTGCTTCTAGGTCACCACCAACACCAGTGTCCCTGTATGTCTGCACATCGACTCTGTCAATTGTGTCATCTACACCATCAATGAAGATATAGTCACCGACCTTGATATCTTGACTATTGATGGATGGGTTTGTGCTACCGCTACTATCGAACTCTATGTAGGAAGTTCCGGCCTCAGTGGCGGCACTGAGTTGGTACGTCTCACTAGCATGTCCTTGTTGTCTGACGCTGTCAGCATTGACGACCTCTTGGCCCAAGCAATAGTAGAACCATCTACCATTGTGAATGTTGCAATCGAAGGAACCACCAGTGTTGGTGAACCTACCCGGTACCTGAACTGCAACGTCACGACCGAGGCCTACGACGTGGTACCTCTTGAGGTCCACCTTGGTCTCAGGTAGCGATACGGTGCTTACCAGTCCAACGAATTGGTCAGTTAGGACGTTTTCCGCCGATGCATTTGCAGCATCATCATGTATCATATCAACATCAATCGAGGGAGTGGCGAAAGGTAGGATAGTCATGACATCATCAGCCTCTGAGTCTTTGTCAGATGAACTGTGGTCAGTCTTGAGGGCCGGTGTGATTGTTAGTTCGGTGAAGCCGTTGTTGTCACCGCTCGTTGCCACTTGGTGCTTGATGATGGTGAACATTCTACCACTGTCGCCATAGTCATCGTCTTGTGAGAAATTATTGCTACTGGCTGCTATTGAGAAGATGACCTTGCTACCGACCAGCATTCCGTTGGGTGATTCGAGTATACCTGCGTTCACAGGAGTGTTTGCTTCGCCACCTCTGAAACTTATGATGCTAGTATCTTTCACTAAGTCCCGGTCTGTACTACCAGCACGGAACAAAAATGACGAGGCGTAATCGTGCTTTAGTCGAATTGCTGACTCGTGTCCGAAGGTAATCTCGGACAAATCTCCACGATAAACTGTCGACGGCATGGCTTCCTCTCACCTCATGGGATTGCTTCTGCAAAGATAATAACTTCTATTTGGAAGGTCATTCTAAAGAGTTTTTTGCTCCTATCGGATAAGTCTGTCCTCGTTTTGTAGACCAACCTATCGAAGTTCACATGGTCACCTTGTCTCTTCAGATGTATGCATCTCCTGAGTTCGTTCTCCATCTTCTGAAAGTGCTCACGGCTCCTCGTGGTTCGCATATCCACAGTGATGTTGATTCTCGTCGTCACGAAGTCATAGAGCAACTCAGGAGTCTCTTCGTTATGAGCGGTCTCGAAAACAAGGACATAGTCGGTTCTGTCTAGGTCTAGACGCTTACCTCTCTCGGCCCCAGTCTCCGCAATATCGAGCACCACAGGCTTGTAGTTGCCGGTATTACCCCTGTTCCAATTGTCCTTGAGTACATCGATAACGACGTTAATGCCCTCTTTGAATGTCGCTACCATACTTAGAACTCCATGAATTGCTTCTTCCTGCGTTGACGGTCATAAGCATCGTAGTCAACGACTATCTTTCCACCCTCGTTACGTAGATTGTATTGTGTCATCGTTGGCGATTCCGTCATCATGCGACGGTCAACCCTCTCTTTCAGATAGGCCTCTTGCTCTAGAGAGAGGTCGTCACCGTCTAATCCCCTCTCTGTTCTCTCAACTGCTTCTCTGTAATCACTAGAGCCTTCTTTCACCGCTTTTTGCAGTTCTTGTTGGACTTCACCTTGTGAGAGTTCGGAGTTTAGTTGCTTCTTCCACTCAGCATAGACAAGACGTTCCATTTCCTTATTCAAAGGTAATCACCTCTATGTATCGAGGGAGAGTCCTGTCGATGTCTTGTCTGTATAGTTGAATCTTAGATGCGAGGTCCACGTTCTGTGTTCCCTCAGGTATGAGAACGCTTCTATCATCACTCATGAGTAACTCAATAGCCACCATCTTGGTGCAGACGTCCTCTATCGCCTTCTCCACATATCGCTCACCATAGATGTAGGCCACCTTGACTGCGTTCCACTCGAAGAATGGGTAGGAGTTGTTGAAGTAGACGATGCCCATCTCGTGGTCTAACCAGTAGTCTCTGAGTCTTGCTCTGTCACCACTGGAACTACCACCTTGCAGGTCAACTTGTAGTATGTTTTGCGTCACAGTAAGACCATTCAAATCGTCTACTGAAGAGCCTACGACAGAAGCACACCCAGTGAATGTTGTGGCTGTTTTGCCTGTGTATCTGATAGCAGTGTCACCAACAGATAGAACTCCAGCAGAGACAAACCCAGATGTTGAATCGACAGTCAATACAGTCGTTGTAGCATTACTAACAGTAGCAGTCTTGGTTGCCACTTGGTCTATCTCGATATTGCTATCTGTTGTAACTATGCTACATGACTCACCGGCTTGTGTAGACCTCATGCTCGTAATTTTGACTTGTCCACTACCGTAGTCTGCGTTGGCTGTGGCTAGGAACTCATTATGCACGGCTACGTTTGACGTGCTACCTTCTAATGTGAAGGTGGGAGAGAACTCAACTGCCCCCTTACTGACTCTGTCTTCCTTGTTGATGAGGTCGGCTAGGTTCTGGGCTGTGGTTATCTTGTCGAAGTCCGCTCTCCAATTCGTAGTACCACTGCCGATTGTGAGGGATGCAGCGCTTCCATTACCGGGTGAAATGACGATAGAGCCGGATAAATCACGCACTGAGTCTGGGATTTTGATTCGTGCCTCAGCAGCACCAATCTCCCTGTAGTCGTCGCCTTGCCACAATTCTATCCTTAGCATCTGTTGGACATTGCGGAAGAGAAGTGGCGTTGTACCGACATAGTCTGTATAGTATCGACGCCTGTATGGTTTGTAGGTGTCGAAGTTAATGTACTCGGCGGAAACAAGGTTGGGTCTCCATGAGTTGTGAGTGGTATTGTCAATCCTGTCCTGCGCACGTAGGATGAGTTGCTTCACCTTGTCGTAGGTCAAGCCCCTGTTCCTTCCATTGGTGAAGGATGACTTGTTCTGAACGTATGTGTTGTCCGCTGATTGGTAGTCGGCAGCGGTTATTGTAGGAGTGAAGTTCAGTTTCACACCGTTGATTGATGTGGTTATCGAGGAGATTGTTCTGTCGATACCTAAAGGGTCGGCATCACTGTAGATGAGGATGGTATCATCCACAGCGAAGCCGATGTTGCGATAGTCTGTACCAGTGACGTATACGCCGTCTGTGTCAGAGTCAGCGGCGACTAACACGGCCTCTTGCGGGCCTATTTCTAACAAGTCTGCGACTTTCTGTGGTGTGGTGTAGAAGAGTGCTTCAGGGTCAAGAGGTCTTGTCTCAGGCTCACCCGGACTGAATACTTGAGGCATTAGAGCCTAGCCTCCTCGTCTCTGTGTCCTAGGTTGTATTCCATCGGCCTGTTACACGCACCGCAGGTCTCCCTCCACATGAAGTGAAGGAATCCACAGTGCTTACACCTCGTACCAGAGCCGATGTTCAGAATGTCGGCGACGTCCTTAACTCGCTTGTGCTGCTTTCGCACAGTGCCCTTCATCGGGTCTGGGTTGTCCCCAACGACTCCTGAATCGTATTTTATGTCCGAACGTACGTTTTGCTTCTGTGCTCTGGATATGTCTTCGATATCAAGTTCTCTTAATTCGAATCCCATTCATACCCCTCACCATCAACTCGTCGTGACTATTATGTATACGTTACCTAGGATGGTCGCAGGGTCTGCTGATACACAAGTGTTACCACCGATAGCATCGCTGATAGCGGTCTGTATCGCAGTTTTACCAGTGGACGTGTTGAAGTCCTTAGGTGCGAATGGTCCCAAAACTGTAACGGATTTCGCCATTTAGGTCACCGCCTAGGAGCGGTTACCCATAGCCCACCAAGTGCCATCGAGGTTAGCAGCGGTTACAAGAGTCAGAGTAGTGGAAGTAGTTCCGTCTATCTCCATGTCAGTTGCTCCTGCTGCGTTCCCGTTAGCACCAGCGGCGACGACGCTAGCCAAAAGGCCAGATACGTCTATGTCTCCGCCAGTGTCACTTGAACCGTTAGTGAAGGTTCCAGTTATCATTAGTAGGTTACCCATTGTGTGTGGTCTGCTGTCTATTGTACTTTCAAATGCCATTTATCTCATTCCTCCTGTGCTTGTTCCTCGACTACTTCTTCAACGACTTCTGCTTCCTCGACCTCGTTTGGTGTTGGTTCCTCAACAACAGGTGCGGGTGGGTTGAGGACTACGTCAACCATCTCCAATAGTTTGGACTTGGTCTTGTAGCCTCCACCCACACCGTCACTTGTGTTGTCTTCTAACCATTCCACGATTTTGGCCTTAGTCCAACTCATGTCTGGTATGCCGTCGTTGCCTTCGTCGAAATGAACTCCTTCGTCTCCCTCAACCAGAAACACTAGGTCACTGATTTTCCTACGGTGCGCATCAAGCCAGTCTTGACTGACTTCCCTGCGCTGTCCACGAACGAAGGCCGGGATTGTTGGGTCCGGGCTTTTCCTTTCGTAGAAAGGTCCTTTGTAGGTTAAGTAGGGCACGAAGAATCACCTCAGACCACGATTAGCAGTAGTTCTGCTCCGCTTGTGTCGTCAGTGGTACCATCAGCAGTTGCTTCGATGTCGAAGGTCAATACTAGGTCGCTAGTCTTGGCTACTGCAAGAGATGCTGTTGCATCTGCTTGTAGACCAACTACTGAAAGGATTTTGCTGCACTCGCCACTTAGGGTTAGTGTCTCTCCCTCAGCCAATGCGCTGCTCATTGTTACAGCGATTAGTCTTGGGCTTCTCCTGTCGGTCACCTGTGTGTTTGTTGCTTGGAATCCGTCTAGGTTACCGGGGTAACCAGCGGTTGCCTGTCCGTCGAGCCATAGTGTCTCGCTTTCGTCAGTACCAGCCCATAGACCAAGGTCTACGTTGACCGTGGTTGTAGCGGTACCGCTTGTCGTGTATGTTATTCCTCTGTGTGTTGTTGCTGCCATATCTTTTCACCTCTTTGTGTTTCTACCTCTGCAACCTCACTTTAGGTCACGAATACTCCCTTGTGCTCCGAAGAAAGTGGTCCATACTTCACCCATGGTTCGGTATAGTCCTTCTTGGCCCAATCTGTTGATAGCGAATGGGTCGCCAGTTTCGATACCACTCTCGAAGTACTGTGTTGGTATTGCAGTACTGAAGTAGAGGTAGTCCGTGTCTAGGTAGTAAATCTTGGATAGGTTTCCATCGTCATCCATGTCTTTGGTTGGGATGATTGGAACTCCGTTGTAGGTTGCTACGATGAATCCAGCCTCGATACCGGGTACACCCTTTACACCGTTGTAGGTTGGAGTAACTCTCTTCTCTTCCATGAAGCGCTGTTGGCTCTGTAGAAGTTGTTGTAGTCTCATTAGAGTGTCGTATCCAGTTAGCATAACCTTAGGGTTTCCACCACGCTCCCAGATTTGCTGGAAGAGTGTGTCAAGTTGGTCAAGTGCTAGAACTCTGTCAGTTCCACCGCTGTCCGCGTTGACTTCTGCATCGGACCATGAGTTAGCGGACCTGTCAATCGAGTAGATATCTAAGTCTGCTGCTGCGCTAACGTGGTTGCCACCGCCTATTACTGAGTGGCTTGCAGTGATTCGGTCCAAGGACTCGAAGTTGTTTCCTGCTGGTGTGTCTGCATCTGATAGAAGCATCTTGTTGACCATCTCAGCGTGGTGCTTACCCATTTCTTCTTTCAGAACTGCTCTGATGTCACCAAGTCCATCGTCGCGGTCTGCTAGGAAGATAGCAGTCTCAGACATATCGAACGTGTGTGCGATAGTCTTTGGTTTTGCAGCGATGTGCTGGAAGGTAGGCTTCACAGTGTCAGGTAGAATTGCGTTCTCTGCAACACCACCGTGTACAACTCCTGAGTTAGGCTTGTCAGTGATGACTCTCCATCCTGAGCGGTCCCAAGGCCTCTTTGGTAGAATGCTGAATGCGTTGAACTCTTGGTTCAACTGCGACCATACCTTGCGTCCGTAGATTGCTTGGTATGTACCAGCGGTTGTGGATAGCATCGGGCTGTCAGCCTTCAGCAACTCGCTACCTGAGTAGGAGTATCCCATTGCGTTCCCGGCGCCATAGTAATAGCGCTCCATGTCTGTTATTGTGCGTACGTAATCTCTTGCCATATTTCTTCACCTCTTTATTTACTCCGGGTTGAATGCCCTTGTTGCCAAGTTGTGTACCTCACTCCATGACATTCTTGCCAAGTCTTCTGTTGAAGGAACGCTAACTGATGGCGCATCCGATTTTGCGATTGGCTCGCCTACTGCTGGTGCAGCAGTTGCTGAGTCAATTCTTTCGGAGAGTGCTTCAATTGATTTCTGTATTTCTGCTAGAGGGCCGCGTGCATCGTATGCTGCTGCCTCTGCTTTTGCAATCTCTTCTTCACGCTCTTGTGCGTATCGGGAAGCGAATTGCTTCTCTAGAGTTGCCCTGTAGTCTTGCTCTGCTGCTGCGGCTTTGTAGACCTCGTATGCGGCTTCTACGTCTGCCTCGCTAACTAGTGATGGGTCCAAGTAGTCAGATTTCTTGACTTCTTTCTTGCCACCGCTACCAGTGCTTCGTGCGACAGCGTTAGTGGAAGGAGCACCGTTCTCCTGTGCTCGGCCTTTCACTTGACCACCGAAGTAGTCAGCGCCATCTCCAATGGATTCTGGTGTGGAACCCAAGTTTGCTTTGTTGACGTCATCGAAGTGGGCTCGTGCCGCATCGATGTCGACTCCACCGCTCTTTAGGGTGTCTTCCATCCAGTTGAGGTAATCCGAAGTGATAACATCGGAGAACTCAGACTTTTCGACGTCTTCTTCTTTCTTGTCGTCTTTCTTGTCCATAGCCTTCTCTGCATCGTCTTTGGCCTCATCCTTGTCCTTGCTTTCTTTCTTGCTTTCCATGTGTTCTTTCAGACCTTCAGGCATGCCCTTCTCCATGGAGTCGAGCCGACCTTCTAGACGAGAGAGCACATCGCTCATCTGTTTCATCATGTCGTCGTTTTCTTCTGTCATGTTTTTGTCTCCTTTGTCTTCTTTCAGTATGCTAAAAGTTGCTTCTGGGTTTATTCCTTTTTCACAAATAGTGATTTCGTGTAGTTCAAGTTTGCTGATTTCTTGGTAGTCGCCCCTTTTTGGGTCCGATTTCCTCATTCGCTTGAATGCTTGGCCTCCGATGCTGAATCCTCTTAGACTTCCCTTGCGTATTTCCGCTGAGACTTCTTTGGCTTTCTCGATGTCACTTCGTAATTGAACTACTACAAACATTCCGACATCGTCGACTTCGCTTTTCCATAACCTCCCTTCACTATCTGTATAATTTGGAATGACTTCTCCTACCTGTATATTTGAGTGCGCTAGTTGGACGTTTCTGTATTTCGGGTCTTCCATGAACTTCCGAAATGCGTCCTTCAATGCCCCCCTTGTAATTATATCGCCCTGCTTGTCAACCAATTCGACACTGGCGTAACCAGCGACGATGAGGTCGTTACCACCCTTGAGGAGGTTAATCGACTCACTGCTTCGAAAGAGTTGCTCACTTAGGACCACTAGCCCTGTCTTGGTTTGTCATACTACTTATACCGCTCGCAACTTTAACGACAAGGTTCTATTCTTCGATTTCAGCATAGGATTCTTCCTTTTTGCTCTCCTTTCGAGGTTTTTTGGGATAGTCAGAGGGCTTCTCAGGGTCCTCTTCCGGTCTTTCTTTCATATCCCAGTCAGGAACAGCGTGCTCGGATGTAAGGGACGTGGGTCCTCTTGGGCTGGCTATGTCTGAGCCTACATCGATACCAAGGGCTCTTCCTCCACTCATCGGGTAATGTTCCTTCTCAAGTTTGTCCAGTATCCTCTCCATGGTGAGAAGTGCCTTCAACGTCTCCTTTGGTTTCAATAGGAGATTCTTGTCTTTCTTTGGCTTGAGCAAACCACCACTCTGCTCCTCTATTCTATGAGCCCGCTCATCACTCATAGGCTCTTCTTCGTCTTTGTCGTCCTCTAGGGCTTCTAACTCCTCTTTCAGTAGTTCTTTGAAACCTTGTCGCCAATAAGGTTCTAGGCTGTTAGCGAGTTTCAAAGAGTAATCTGACTTTGTTATGCTACCTATGGCAGCGATTGGATTAACAGGCTCGTCATTGACTATCTCGTACTTCACTAAGTCCTCAGGTAGATGGATGACGAAGTGTCCTCTGTCTATCTCCATTGCGAATGGGATGTGAATATCCTCTTCTGCCTTTGCTAGTAGAATCCACTTCGGATGCCTTTCCTCTCCCTTCATGTAAGTTGACTTGGCATCTCTCAAGAGTAGTTTCTGTCCGTCTTCACCCAAGTCCTTGACCGCCTCCTCGAAACCAACCTCATCGGTCACACGTATGGACTCAGGGCTTGGTACGTGAACAGGCTCATGGCTGTCAAACTGACCTCTGATGAGTTTGACTCTCTCCCTCGTGGTAAGGTCAGTGACGTCGGTATCGTCATAGAGCATGATATCATTGATGTGAAGTTGGTCACCCACTATCGTTCCGTCTATGACGTAGTCCCTTTCGCAGATTTTTCTGAGTGCTGCCCTCATCTCATCATCGACGCCGACCTTCTCACCGTCCTCATCGGAGATGTCTATTCTGCTACTCTTTCTCTTTATCTTCACCCTCTGGCCATCGTGATACTTCGATATCACCCACTCACCAGTGAATCCACGTAGTTGCTCCATGTCCTCAATCTCGAATATCCTGTGAAGTGGGTCAATCAGAGGTAGTTCCTTGGGTAGTTCGGCTTTTGACAAGGTTTCTAGACTATCGACTGGGGCCCTGCCCGTTGTTTGGTTTATGGACATGTGATTGCTTTGTAGTCCCGATATCATAGTGGAAAGGTTCGGGTCTGAATAAAGAGCGTTCGACCAGTCCTCACCGAAGACGTAGTTCATCCAAGGCATTGGAACGCTGTTCAGCAACTGCTCATTCGGCATGTTAGTACCAACCACTGGTTGACCCCTAGTACCGAACTCAAACCCAATAGTAGGACTCATGGAATACCCGAAGTCCATTCTACCAGAGTTGAACAAAGGTGTCGCTGCATTACCGCTCATTTCAGATATGGGCCTAATAGGTACATTCATCTTACCATGCATTGGTTTTGTGACAGTGCCAGCACTCGCTTCTTCCAACGGACCTGATTGTTGCTCATCAAATGTGTAGATACCGCTCGACATCGCTTGGTGATAAGCCTTGGTCTTTTGCGAGGATTCCCATAGGGAGCCTTTCTTTCCAGTTTTCTTAGGAGGTAAGGGGTGAGGGTGCATGTCCAAACCATACGTGGTTAAGTCACCTCTCGACCTGAACTGCGGATTGGCTAACTGAGTAAGCACATTCATGGCCCCATACTCAGGGAATCCTCTGTTGTGCTCTATGGCACTCTTCCTATCACGATATGGTGCATCTTCAAAATCTTCGATATGCTCTCTCATGGGCCTGTCTATGTCTTTGAATTGTGAGAAGTCCTGTCCTGCAATGTCTTGACCCATGCGGAGTATCTGTCCGAAAGTAGCGGCCTTGGTAGGACCAACTAGTTTACCTAGCATCTCTTCGACCTGAGACCTGTGAGCATCGTTGTCTATATCCGGCATTTCGAGAGCCTTCATAGCCTCGTCCACACTCATCTCAGGGCTTATTTCAACCGCATTGTCCCTAAGCGCCATTGCCAATTCCTTGTGAGGGGACACTCTACCTCTCTGCTCCATGGTTCGCTCTAGGCTTTCCCTAGTGACTTCCTTCTCATGATATCCAAACGTCTCCAAGTCATGGTCGCCATCGACCATCAAACCACGACTAGCATCATGTGCTAGCCTCATCACGTTCGCTAAGGCAGTGATAGGGTCACCAGTGTTGAACGCATCTGGGTTTTGCTCAAGAAGCATGGGTAGGAGTTTGGTCTTCGCATACTCAGCACTGGCTCTCATGTCAGCGCCCAACTTGTCAGTGAAGTCCTTGCTGTGTTCCGTTCTAGCAGCGTCTCTACCCCTGTGAGTGAGTCTATCCATCCTATACTTCTCGTCTCTTGCTCTAAGTGCTTGTAGGTCACCTCTCAGAAGACGCACCGCTGCCTCTTTCCTCTCTGGCTCTATAAGTCCACTCTCTATGGCTTCAAGTTGCTGAGTGATGTCAAACATCTCAGACAGTATGTCCCTTCTTTCTATGGCATCCATCTCATGACCGAAGGAGATTTTTCCACTATCGTCAATGACCTTTCTAGCGTCTCCTAGAAATTGAAGATATTCTGAGTGGATGTTTGGTCTTGGGCCTAGTTCGGGATTTTCATAAAGGCTAGCATAGTCATGGGCAAACTGCTGTGATGGGTTAACGGGGTTATTGTACCTACCCAGCGCCATTGCTAGCCTATGACCAGCGGCTGCTCTGTTAAGTAAGGACGAGTCTCCTCTTTCAGCGGTTCCGATTCCAGCATACGGATGGTTCTGCTTGAAATCAGATGAGGTCTCCCTGTTGAACTTGACATCTCGGAAGTGGCTTTCAGCAGTTGGTAACTCATCATGAATGCTGGACATCAACTCTGGAAAATGAGTTGACAACTCGTCTGTGTAGTTATTGTGACTGCTCCTTGCTATCTCGCTACCTTCAACATCTCTCCTAGACACACCATGCCTCGATAGAATCTGTAAAGCGTTCATTGGAGATTTTTGCCCCGGTAGGAGGGGAGTGACGTGTAAACCACCATACAAACCAACTGTGTCTTTTCTAGGTTCTAGTATACTAGTTTTGATTCCACCTAGTAGGGACTCAATGCCCTCTTCGCTATACCTACCCAGTTCTGACGGCCTTGGTTTAGGTGTCAAGGAATCAGTAGGTTGCTCTCTCTTGGTCATGAAGGAAGAGTCATCACTGCTATCGTACTTGTGATGGTGGTGTATGAACTCCCCGTATGTGGCAGGGTCCCTACCTAATCCACCTCTGTCTCCGAAGTACTTGTGTGCTAGATGTGAGAGCCCTCTCATCTTACCATCCATTGTGATGTAATGGTCATTGTGTCCATCTGGTAGGTCTGCAACTCTAGGTGCGTTGAAGCCGGACCTCAGGAAACCGTAAGCATTCTTGATTTCCTTGGACTGCTTGCCTAAGGAGACATTTCTGTCATATCTCTCAATGGCCTCTCTTGCTTTCTCTTTAGATATCAAAGGTCCACTGTACATTTCCGAAGGTAAAGTAGGATGATTCTCTAGCGGATTCAAATCACCATCGTAACCGATGAGGCTGAGAAATCCACTCTTGGTCAACTGCGCCTCGTTGGATTTCATCGCATGCTCCTTGAATGCCTCCGCTATGGAATCAGAAGTGTCCTTAAGAGCGCCTATCCTATCATGGTGATACTCATCATGAGGGAACAAGTTAGTTATCTCATGTATCTTATCAGGGTCCTCCTCCCCTTCATTTAACGCACCAGTAAGTTGATTCAATATACTGTCATAGAGTGTTGTCTCGTCATCTAATTCGACTTTCCGTAGAGCATCAGCCATACCACCCTCTGTCCCCTTGAACTTGGAGTCAGAGTCAGATTCGATGGTCTTCGGTACGTTCGGTGCAGAGGCGGCATGGCTCCTAGTGAACCAATGCTTCTCTGCTCCAGCATTCATCTCTAGGTTTTTCTTGAGCCTAGTCATAGGGTATTCTAGACCATCGGACAACTTTACCAATTGATGGTCAGAATCGTCGCTGCCATTCTCGTCTATGTGTTGGAGAACCTTTGTTCTATCCTCAGGTTTGAGAAAGTACAATCCCTTCATCAGAGTATCCCAGCCCATTGAGTGACTGTGTTTCATAGGATAGGGCTCAGCGGCCTCTGGGCCAAACTCAGTTACGAAGTCTGATATTTCTTGGTCTGTCATTCCCTCAGTTGGACTTACGGTGCTAGTCGTAGTGTCACCTCTTGACATCTTGTCCATCCTGTCTTTGAAATGTTGTATCTGCAACGCTCTTTCCTTATCCTCATCAGAGAGGCCAGAGAACTTTTTTTCTAGAGCAGTAAAATCAGTTGCCCTTTCTTTCTTCCATCTCTCATAGTCATGCATCCTCGTTGTCTCCATGTGGTCATAGGGACTGTATGCGTTGTTGGACTTCGGGCCTCCGAGAAACGAGTAGACTCTTTGCCCGTCTCCCTTATCAACGCCGTCGTAGATAGGAGATTGCTGTTTTCTATGATGCTGCTCATGCGCGTCCTCGACTCTCATGGCTTGCTTGGCGAATGTCTCCTCCTCAGGAGAATCCTCCATCTTCTCATGGAAGTCGTCCTCCCACCACGGAGTATTGTCGTGACCGAAGTACTTCTCGAAGAGCATGGATTCGTAAGTAGGCCTACCAGTGACCACATTCTTTGCCCTCAATGGGTGAATGTCTTCGTGAAACGGATGATGTTCGGAGTAATCGGATTCGCTGTCAGGCTTAGCACCCGGCCACTTACCATGCGCCATGCCTACATCATGGCCTCCGGTCATCCTGTCCTTCCAGACGTGCCTCGATATGTATTGAGGTAGGAGTCTAGAGATGTTCCTAGACATGGAGGGAGGAGGTGCTCTCTCACCAGTGACTCTCTCTTGGTCCCTCTCAGTTCTCTCTAGATACTCTATCAACTCATCAGGTGAAAGCCTCTGCTTCAATACATCAGTGGCCGCTTTGAGACACAACTCATCTTCAGGAGTTGCTTCGTAGTCAATGTCCGAACGGAGAATGTTCTCGACAGCGAGAAGATAGTGACCCGCCTCTTCTTGGATGTCTAGGTTTTGAGAGATGGATTTCAGAAGGTCTGCCCTGCTTCTTGCAAGAACCTCTAGACCATCCTCTCGCACTTAATCACCCTTTCACCCCATTGCTGGTGCATACTGCGGACATTCACTAAGCGCCTCACCCTCGTGACCGGGGAGTTTGCATCCTTCGTATGCGTTTGCACCACACCTCGCACAGGGGCTCATGACGGCTGGTGCCTTTATGACCGCAACCTTGCCCATGCTCATCCCTCGATTTGATGGCCGGGGGCAGGGTTGTCATGTGGATTTTGTTTTGCGTTCAATGGCTCTAGGTTTACACTCTGGCTGGTAGCGCCCTTGTTTGCCACATCTTCTGAGTCAAGTAGTGATTGATTCGTGGTGTAGTATGCATTGAATGTCTGTCCACCTGTCTCTGACATGAATTGAACGTGACCGGGGTTGAAGTCGAAGGACTGCGCCTTGTGGTGCTCGCCTTTCTGCACAGCGCCGTACTTACTCATGGTGCAACCTGCCTTCATCATGCAGTTGCCCTTCTCTAACTTGTTACCACACTCAGGACACTTGTCAGCCTTCTCTAGCGCATCGGCCCTCTCAAGTAGCGAATTGGCTTTCTTTAGTAGTTCAAAAGCCTCGGACGAGGCTGGGCTTGGTATCGGTCTCATTTCAGTACATCTCCTTGACTTCTCTGGTCTGTTCCGCCATTTCGTGAATCTCACTCCATGACATCTTGTGAATATCTTCATTGGAGTACGAATCGGTGTTATCTGACTTGGCAATCGCTTGCGAGTCCACACCGAGGTCACCTCTGAGTGGGTCTGTGCTCACATCATCAGCAAGTGGTGTACGAACCGAGACGTATCCTGCTTTTCTAAGAAGCGTAGAAGGTGAGTCCACCATTCTTCTTAGTGCTGCATTCTCTGCTTTGAGTATCTGGACTTCGCTGTCAATGCTCTCCATCTTTGAGATGAGGGCATTCATCAACCTCTCAGCGCCGCCTTCTTCCATGAGGTTCACTCACCGGGTCCAACGTATCTACCGAATGTGCTTCGGGCTTTCTGCATTCGTGAATTGGTTCGTGCCGCCATGATGGTTCCGGGTAGTTGAACGTCCCTGTTTGCTGGGTCGAAGTTGCTACCGGATTCATTGAAGGTCGCTGTTGGGACTCCGTTTGCGAAAACAGTCAGAGGGTCAGATGCGGTCTCCTCTGCCTTTCTAATCTCGAAAACAAGGTCCTCTTCTAAGTAGGAACTGAGTTTCTTTATCTCTGATAAGTGCATTCTAGCGGCCTCTGGCTCGCCTGCTTCTAGAGCCTTTGCGAAGGCTTCGTTGTGTACATTCATTTTCCTTGCCATAGGGTGCATCTTGTGTAAGTCCATGGTAATCTCGTACGACCCGTAGGCGTCAGGCCTTTTAATTATGCACCCCGAAACCGTCTCGCATTCATTAAAGCACGACTATTTTGCTCCTGTTGACTGGGTTGTGCGCCTCGTTGTTGTACTGACGATATAGGAGAGCCTGAACCCGGCACACTTCTTCTCTGAGGAGCAGCAGGTCCTCGTGGTGTTCTGATGCCCATGCCCTCACCGCCGGGTTGTGATGGTGGTCTCATTTGCGCTAGCATTCCGGGTGGTGTTTGTTGATTCAAACCAGTAGCGCCAATTGGAGCACCTTGTGGTGGAGGTGCTTGGCCGGGAGGCATGCCCATACCACCCATTGGAGGCATACCCGGAGGCATACCCGGAGGCATGCCTTGTTGCATGGCTTCCTCAGGTGGTAGTTTTCTGTAGGAGAATCTGATGTCCCTGTCGCCTTCCTCCAATAGTTCGGGCTTGTAACCGAGCATTTGCATTCTCTGTGCGAGGTTGACTTCCATCTCGTCTCGGCGGAGTCTGGTAATCTCGTCTTCCTCCTCGTTCGGATAGAGGGTAATTTTCCAATCAGTGATGTCCATCTGCTCAAGTAGCCTTGGGAACAGTATGTCCGTGTAGACCTTCTGTCCAAACTCAACAGCCCTGTTGGTGACGAGAATCTGCATACCCTCGTTACCGAGCCCACCACTCTTGCCGCTATCTATCATGAAGATGCTGCTCACGCCATAGAAGGCCGCAATCCTGTTTCTTATCTCATCGCGGACAGCGGTATACTGCATCTCCTCTAGAGTATCCATGAACTTGACCCAGTTGACGCCGCCCCTACCAGTTTGGCTCTCTATACCGACCTTGGGGATGTAGTGAGGGTCTCTCTCCATCTTCTCATCGACTGACTTCCAGAATGACTTCATCGACTCTAGGTTGTCAGTTGTGACTGATATGATTCCCTTTGGGGTCCTTCTCTTCTGGTATGCGGTGTACATGTAGTTGTCCATCGCTGTGAGTGTCATGGCTTGGCGCCACATTGTATTCACTGGGCTTCTACCGTAGAGTTTGCTCGGTGCATACTTGCTGATATGGATGACCTCCCCTTCTAGATAGTACTGAGTCTTACCACTTCCAGCCATGTTGGCATAGTGAGCATCCTGCATGTGGTTACCACATACTGTGCATTTGTCCTCCTGTCCGGGGTAGGCGATTTGGTCCCTGTGAATCGGGCATACCTTGTACCTACCACCTCTGACTCCCCTCTTGTCAGAGATTATTCTCATGAAGATGGGGTCACCGCGGATGACCTCCTTCACCCTGTAGTGTTGTATCTCACCACTATCAGGGTCGATGAAGTAGTCCTTGACTACAATTAGGAAAGCGTCGTCGACCACATTCAAGTCCTTCTCTATCTCAAACAGGACCTGTAGGAAGTTCTGCTCCATTTGGTTCTGTCCTTTCAGAAGCCACTTGGCGTATGTCGTTTGAGTGGGGTCGGGTCCCCTAACAGGTCCATCACAGAACTCACACTGGTCTAGGTCGTAGTGATACTCCTCATCACACGCATCGCACTTCTTCTGAAATCTCTTCTCCCAGTAGTAGCCTCTCCTGAATATTTCCTGCTGGAGTTTGGAGATGACGGTTCTGAGAATCAGGTTCTCGTGAGACACCGCATACAACGCTGGTATTGTTATTCCCTGAGCCAAGACTGGCTCTTGAATGCCAGTTGTGTACAACGGCATCTGTGGTTGTGGAGTCGAACGAACCCTGAATGGGCTCCTAATCGCATCGATGAATCGACCTATTGGACCCCTTTCTGCATCGTCTACCATCACAAGTCCTCCTGCCATTTTGCTACGTCGTCGGTGCTCACGCCCCACTCTGCGAGAAGCGTCTGACTCTTTGCCTTATCGTCGCTCCAATTAGAATACTTAACTAGTCTTTGCAATTCTTCCTTTCTCATCGGGTCATCTTCCTCTATGAAGGCGAGCACTGCTTTTGCCTGCGTTGACTTCATTTTTAGATGCGGTAGTAGGTGATTGAGCAACTTGCCAATATCATCCTTTGAATAGAACTGCAACCTATGTTGGCTTCTCTGTGTATCCTTGTACACTTTCTGGTCGAGTTGTAGAACACCGCATCCGAGAGTCTTCTGCAACTGCTCACAGTGAGTCCTACCTCTTGTACCAGTAGCGATGAATCCTGCTCTTGGTTCTCCTCTACCTGTGATTGATATGTAACCATCAGCATCTAGGAACCCAGCGGCATACGCATATGGGTCTTTGAGAACTAGTCCGTCCTTCTCCATCTTAACGAAAGTACCCCTTTGGGCACCGTTGACAATATCAACCTCCTCGCCATAGAGTGAGAGTAGTTTTGATAGTTTATTTGCAGTGAGCCCCGGCATTTTCTCTATCACGTCAGACTCGAACATGGCCCTAGCGCTCATAGGACCGTTCATCTTCAGCAACTGAGCGCATTTGGTGATTGTCTCTTGTTCCTTGTCGGTAAGTCTGTCTATCTGGGAAAGTGTGCTTTTCCACATTTTCCTCGCATCCTTCTTCATATTCATGGCGTTTACCCATGCTTTCTTCTCCTCACTACCCCAGACTTCCTCGTGCTCCTTCAAAATCTCTAGCGCATTTTCAGCGTCTCTCCACATGATGCATGCTTTGACGAGATTGACCTTACGTGTATCTGAGAACTTTCTGAGCGACTTGAGGGTCTTGTCGGACAGGTCGAAGTTGCGAATCTCCTCGATGTAGTCACTGGCCCAATCTATATTCTTCAAAGTCATCTCGACTTCCATTGACTTGAGCATTCTCACATCTTGGATTAGAGCATCGATGTCCTGCTTGTCATCCTTGTTGTGTCTTCTAGCCTTTCTCAACCTAGATACGATATCAGTAGCGCTGACGCCGAGATTCTCCTCGAACCACCCATCACCACTCTTTGAAAATGCGCTCATACCCAAGACGTCCTGTTTTCGTTCCTATCCTCGATGTATGTTGTGTTGTCGTATCTCTTCTTGTTCATTTATGGCACCATCCATGTTGGAGACTTGCTCCCTCTAAACCAGTCGTCGAAACCCGGCATATAATCATCAAGTAGCATCACTGAACCTCTGAACTCTTTTGAGGCCCAATTAGCAAGGGCAAGGCTCATCGCCAAGTCGTCGTGAACACCAACACTTTCCAACTTGCCATTCTTCTGCATGCCGAATCGATTCAACTGCTGCATGAGTTCGTTCGTGTACTGTCTGCTTCTCTCATCTCCATAGGGTAGTTTGATGTTACCTTGCTCAAATGCTAGTAAAAGCGACATGAACAGAGACTCCTTCTTTGTCCGCGTGGTCATGAATACCCTGATTGGCATGTCTGAGGCGAGTTCCCTCATCTCCTGCTCTAGCATTCTCTGGAAGTTGTTACCCTCAAGTTCAATCAAATCGGGCTTGAACTTGTTGTTCAGTAGAACCATCATTCTCTTCTGGGCCATGGATGACATGCCCCTCTCGTGCACGACATGAACTATCTCCTTCTTATCATCATCAGGCTTTATTCTCATGACAGTCATCGCTGTAAAGTCAGCGTTCTTGTCAGATGCGATAGCAGGGTCGTGTCCAATAAAGTGGTGACCGAAGACACCATCTGCCTCTCCCTCTTCATTGTAGAAGGTCTCAGCCCTGTCGAGCAAGACCAATTTAGTGTCCTTAGCCTCCTCAAGCATGTCCATTGGAAACATACTCGCAACATCGTGAATCGGTTCGCATAGATACTCACGGCTAAATTGTATAGCAGGCATGGAGAGCCTCCTCTCGTTGAGAGCGTCTATGTTCCATCGGTCAGGCCAGAGAGCCTCGCCCTTCTCATTGATTGCCGGAAACGTCTCGACCCTGAAGGTCTCCTTCTGCTCTAGTTCCGCATATAGGTCGTTGTAAGAGAAGGGAGTGCCGACCATCATTAGTTTGCTGCTGTGGTGAAGAACTGGGAGCAGGACACCGTAGAACCAATCAGCGGTCTTCGCCAACTCAGTGGATGTCGTACCCCAGAGAATATCGTCACAAACAACGACGTCAGGGTGGAAACCACGAGTAGCACCACCGACGGACTTTGCCATTAGACGGGAGCCGTTTGTGAAGTTGAAGTAGGACTTGGCCCATCTGTCTCCGTCATCCTTGAGATGTCTGAGTATGGGCGTGCCCTCAACGAGGTTCCTGATGAAGCGCATGTGCTCAAGGGTCTGCTCAAGGGAGTGTGAAAATATCATGATGTGAGTGTTTGGCTTGAAGGCTGCTATCCAAAGGGCATACGACATGAAGAACACGGACTTACCGTGGTCACGAGATGCCTTGACGCAGTAGTACTGGTGATTCGCTAGGCCGTCGTGCCAAGATACGTGATGGTCGTTGTACATGAACTCAAGCATCTCTGTGAAGAAGTACTCGAACGATTTTTTTGCCATCTCCCTATCCATGTTGAGGATGAACTCCTCCATGTTCTCCTCACTGGAGGGCATCTCAAGCCCCCGTTGATTGTTCGTCTTGTTGTCCCATCATTCTCTGTTTGAGTTGCTCGTTGAATGTATCCTGTTGCTCTTCCTTCTTTTCTTGTGCTTGCTTCTGCTGTTCCTTCATCTGCTCCATACTAGCATCCATCGGATTCGGTAGAGCACTCTCTAGTTTTCCAGCCATGCCTTCAGGAGCAGGTGAGGGCGGGGCGAACTCACTTAGGGTTGTTTGTCTAGGTGGCGGAGAGAAACTTGGGATTTGTTGCCTAAACTGCTGCATACTCATACTAGGCACACCACTTCTCCCATAGGCTCTTGCATCACCTGACATCATCGTCGGGTCAATATTACCAAGGCCTGCTTGTTCTAGCGGGGTAGGTTGTACAGGAGTGGGTTGCGCCATGTCAAACATACTCATGTCAGTTCCCTGAGGCATTGAGAAATCAGCGCTGGCTGGCGACCCTGTTCTTTGGGCTGCTCTTGCGTCTCTGGCTTCTTGCTGAACACCCCTAACTCCTACTCTAGCACCCGCCTGTGCACCTGCTCTTGTTGCTATCGGCCTAGCAAATTGCTGAGCGCCATACATGCTGGTACCTAGACTCGTCAAACCTAACGGCTCACCAGTCGCAGTCTGGTCGTAGAGATTTTTTACACCAGCACCAAGCATTGCAGCAAGACCACCGTATCTGCCGGCCATTTGCGCTGCACGAGATGCAGTGCCAGCAACTCTTTGCGTTTGCTCTGGAGAGAAACCTCTTCTACCAGACAGATATTGATTGGCTGCTTCCATACCCGCTTCTTGCGGTGTGATGGGTTTCTCAGGTGTGAGGAACATACCACTACCACCACCTCCACCTCCTAACATCAATTGAGTCTGTAGAGGTGAGCCCGCTGGTGCCGCCTCAGCCTGCTTAACGAGAACCCAACTCATTCACTCACCTCCGAATGCTGTCTTGACGACCTTGACGACCTTGTCGCTGTAACCGTACTTCTTGCTGATTCTAGTCCAATCGCCCTTGGTGAACACAATGGTGTGGACGTCGATAGGTGCGATGTCCATCTTCTTCGCTATGACAGAGACGTCATCGTTTGATTGTAGGTTCATCTTCCTACTTGGTAGGTACTTGAGAATGTCGACATCTCTCTTCGCATCCTCAATCTGCATCTGCTCAACGGCCTTCATGAGTCTGTCACGAGCAACTTCTGGCTCATCGGCTGACTTCATGTAGTCAGTCAGGAATCTCTGATATGGGTCTGAGACTGTCTGTTGAAATTGCTGCATTTGCTCAGGTGAGATAGGTGCGCCGGGCCTGACTGAACCTACTTCCCTCATGGTCTGCTCAACCTGTGCGGGGCTGGCTTGCGCAAAAGCCTGCCTCCTCTGCTGGAAAGGTGTAAGGGGAGGAGCATCAGGTGGTATAGAACCAGTTGGTGGGGTTACAGCAACAGACGGTGCCCTCACTGGGGTAGTAGGTGGACCCCTCTCAGTTGCAGCCGATGGGGGTCCTTGTGATTCCGGTGGTGAAGGGGCGCCTGATATTGTCGGCGTTGCTTGCACTGGCTCTGCCGATGCTGATGGGGTCGCTCTCGATACAGAGCGAATGTGGTCAGGTATGCCCATCAACTCCCTGTCAGCATTGAAGCCACCAACGAGTCTGTTGGAGACAACAGGCGCTAGGTCGTTGATTTCCTCTTGTGTTGGGTTTTGCCTCCTAGGTTGGTGTCCTCTTGCAATTGAGTTCATGTGGGCGAGGTACTCTATTACCCTCCTGACGTTCTCAACATCACCCATAGCCTCATCTGATGTGTTCAGATTTAGGCCAGCAGCCTGTATCTCCTCTGGGGTTAGTGCGTCGTGTCTAAAGTTGGAGTTTGCATCTGTTGGCTTCTCAGTCTCCCTAGTGCCAGACATCAGCATCTTGGCTTTTATTCTAGCAGCCATCTTCTGGGTTCCGAGGGTTCTCCTCCTTCCCCCTCCCTCAGGAGTTTGTCCATACACATCATCACCATAACTGACGTTATCGAGATAGTGCTCCAAGGCCTTGTCAGCCTTTTCGCCGTATCGCTCTGCATAGGCATTGTGTATTTTATTGGTAACGTGCCCCTTGGTGTTGGTTCTACCAAATAGAGCATGGAAAGCAGGATATTTTGCGAGTTCAGCGAACATTCTCTGCTTCTCCTGTGTGTTACCTAGTATGTACTGAAGGGGAGTGCCTCTCCAAGACTCCTCTACTTCCCTCAAGGGGATTGTCTGTTTTATCTCAGTGCCTATCTTGGATGTGTCAGCACCGAGTACGTGATTCATGTGCTCCATGGCTGAGTCTACTATGCCAGCGCTACCAGCAGAACCACTTCTAGGCAAGAAGTAGGTATCAGGTAGATGGTGTATGATGTCCCAAGAGTAAAGGTCTTGGAACTGTTTCTCATTCACACCTAGGTCATCGAAGTGCCTAGTGTGTTGCTGTGGTAGTTTGTCGCCTCCCTGTAGATGCCCTGACGGGATGTGATATCCACCGGACATTAGAGAGCCGCTTCTTGGATTGAAGATGAAGTGAAGATTCTCAGGTCTGATGTATGGTTTTCCAACGAAGGAGAAGTCCTGTCTTGGGTTCTCGAAACCCACTTCTGCCATTGCCTCATCTAGTTGATTGTGGAATGGTATTGAGTATGACTCAAGGAAGGTGCCATATCTGTGGTTGTCACCATGGCTGTTGGTTGTTGTCGTGATGAGTTTGCCCTCTGGTCCGTAGTTGCCCCTGTTCATCACATCCCTCTGATAGGGACCAACAACGAGTTTCCTCCACATCATGCTGTCAACGTCTGGGAGATGGTTGTCCTTGTCAGGATGAATGCGGTTGTATCTGTCAATAGCATTCTGCACGACTTCCTTCGGGTCTCCTCTTAGACCTTGGTCCCTCATCGCTTCTCCGATTCTGCGAATGACACCGTCTACTCCATGGAGGTGCTCACCACCAGACTCATCCTTGTAGACTATCTCACCATGGTTACCTCTGACGAACTGACCCGGAATCACTTTTCCAACACCGGGGATTCCAGTCTCCTGCTCACCGTGTGCACCAGTATGTGCAAAGGCAGGGACGTCAGGTTGGTTCGGGTCATCGACATGAGCATCAGCAGGTGGGTACCTCTGAATGTGATAGCCACCACCGAAGAGTGCGAAGTTTCCATCACCCTTGATGAGCAAATCTCCCATCTTCAGAAACGGATATGACTTGCGAAGGACTCTGACTCTATTCACGGAGTTCGTCCTCCCCTACTGGTGTAATGTCCAATGGGGTCCATACCGAATGTGCGTGGCTCGTTGTTTGCATCTTCCGTTGCACCTTCAGGTCGAGTTGTCTGCTTTGGACCATTCTCTGGATGTTTTGGTAGATTAGAGCCAGCACCACCAGTGTCTTTGGTCCCCATTCCCTTCTTCTTCGATTCTTTTTGCTTGATTGCTCTTCTAGCCTCATTGACTAGTTGCCTCAATTCAGCAATGTCATAGTAAGTCAGGCTTCTCTTCTGTAAGTCGCTACCGCTGCCCTGTGGACCAGTCATGATGCCTTGGACCGAAGACGTTGGTACTCTTCCCGGTCTCATCATCGGAGGACCTGCCATCTGTTGTTGCGCTGCCCCAGCCGTTGGCATTGGGGGAGCGCTTGGAATCGGAGGTGGGGTTGGCATTGTAGGCCTTGGGGGAACTGCTGGTGGCATTATCGGTGGAATCCTGTGTGGTTTGAGTGCTGGTCTTCTTGGTCTCTGGACTCCTTGTAGTGTACCGCCACCAGTTGGACCTGCTCTATATGAGCGAGCGCCGAACCTACTCGGTGTGGAGGTAACGGTTCTGACTCCACCGAGTCTCTTTCTCCCCTCTTGCTGACCCATGTACTGTCTGTACTTCTTTGGGTCTTTCGACATCGGTTGCTTTGTCTGCACACCACGGTGTGACATCTCGACTGCTAGGTGTGCTCTTCCAAGTCCTGTTTTCTTGTCGCTCTTGATTCCCCTGCTTCTAGCCTTGGCTCTCCTTGATGTGGCCGATGCTGGATTGACACCACCCGGTGGCATCTTGAATTGACCAGTCGATGGTCTGAACTTCTTCGAGCGCTCTTTCTTGGCTTTCTTTTCCTTGGCTTTTTCGCCCTTGTCCTTCTTCGGTTCAGGGTTCTTGTCAGGCACGAAGCCCTGTGCTTCTTGCTTTAGTAGTCGGAACGCTACTTCCATCGGTTCACTCATAGCGACCATTTGACCACCAGCAGCACCCGGTCCCCTTGCTCCCATGGCAAGGCTAGTCAGGAATCCAAGATTGCCCGGTGGCCCGGTCTGTGCGGATATCTCTCGCTCTTGGTCCCTCTTGTCAGCGTCATCCTCGCCTTCTGGCTTGTCATCATCGAAAGCCTCTAGGTCGGAGGGTCGTACTTTGATGTGCTTGACCTTGCTCATGATTTTTCGACGAGCACTGTCCTTTTCCCTCTTCATGTCCATTTTCTCGTCTTTCTTCTCACCGTCTTCGGCGCCATGTCTGTCCTCCTCGTGGTTGTTGACATACATGTGAGAGGACTCACTGCGTGGATTGTACATTCGAGTATCAGAGCCAGTGCCCATTCCACCCGTACCCTGCGGCATTATTCCTCAACTCCCGCATATTCGAAGCAATGCTGCTTGGTTTTCTCTCCTAACCTTATGTAGAAGTCAACAGCCATGGACTCGTTGACGATGCAACTAGCCATATCCTCGCACAGATTGTTGAAATTGTTGACTGCACTTTGTAGTTGGTTTCTCAAAGGTATGATTTCCATCGGGTCATCGGTCTCTGATATTTGGTTCAACATGTCACAGATATCGGTTAGGCATATCATCGTGACAACCTCTTGACTCATGTGTGCATAGTGCTTGAACCTCTTGCATACCAATATTACATATTCCATGTACATGGGCATGTGCTCTTCCAAGTCGAAAGTGGGCATCTGATAGAGCGAGAAGCCGGGATGTGAAACTTGCATGAGGTCAACAGTCTTGGCCATCATAGTTCCACCCCGTCCACTTGCTCTTGTAGTGAGGCTTTAATTCTCTTCCAACTTTCAGGACTTTCCTTAGCCAATTCGACTTTTAGTATGTTGATTGTGTTATTGACTTGAGCACCCTCACTAGTAGTGCCCCATTGATTCTGTAACTTGACTAAGTCCTTCAGGGACTCCCTTACTTCTTTGTGAAGTGAAACTGCATTCCTGACGAAGCCATCTTCATGTATGGAAGCCTCGTTCATCAACTCCTCGAACTTGCCGTTCAGCCTCTCTAGGTTGTTTCTCATCACATTCACCTCTTGGCCAACTGTGATTGCGACCTCAGTTGCTGCCGAGCGTTGAACCAACGGCTGAAAGTGATTTTTCATGTGGTGATAGACTGCATCCTCCTTGATGCCAAGTTCCTCTGCAATCAAGTCCGACTCAGAGCCATTTGAGAAGAAGCGGTGTTCGAAGGAGGCTCGGTTCTCGTGTGTGCATAGAACACAGGATGGATTGGACGCCATGTGGTATTGACCCATGTGGTTTCTGAAGTGGCGGTCTGCTGTGTTTGCTCTCCAACCCATCTCCTTGTCTAGTCTCTGACAACTAGTTTCACCATTCTTGAGAGCCTCCTCTAACTCGTCTCTCTGCTCGCTTATGCAGAAAGAACAAGACCGTTTTACAACCGGCTTACGCTCTACCACGGTTAAGCCGTATAGGGAGGCGGCAATTAAGATTGCCTAATTAGAACCGTGTAATCCTATGGTATACTGACGTCAAGAGAAAAAGAGAGAGAAACACTCCCACAACCATCATGGTCATCTCCGATTGACTGATGTCATTCGCTTTGAAGAGTAGAATGCCGACAAATACGACGATTGCGCTGATTAGTTGAACCATGACCATATCGACGATGACGCTTCTCTTTGGAGCGAGCATCTGCATAGACATGTCTGCGAATTGCCTCGGTATTGGTAACTGTCCACTACTCATCATTTTCATCGTCCTCCAGTCATTAGCGTTCTGAGGAAGGAGCCGCCTGCCTCAGCAGCACCTTGCATCATACCGGGGTCGGCCATAGCCGCTTGAAGTGCACCGTGCATCATGCTTGACTCTGCTCTTTGCAAAGTCTGCATTCTTGTGTTGTCAGCATTGGACACCTTGGAGTTCACATCGTTCTGCAAACCGCTCATCTGAGCCATGATGTTCTCAGGGCTCATGGTCTGTAGTTGAGTTGGGAGCGAAGTTGGGTCTAGTTTGAAGACTCCTAGTTCGTCATCAAAGTTGAAGTTCGCCTCTTTGAGCACACTCAGCAAGGAGAAGGTCATCATCTGACCGAGAATGTCCAACACCAAGTTGAAGGTATTCGTCTGAGCGAACCTCTCAACTGGTAGTTGTGTATTCAACATGGTCATGAGTATCTCATTCTCAGTAGGAGGTAGTATTCCGTTCTGGCTAGGCATGCCGGTCGCACTACCTAGGAAAGTGGACATCATCGAATTGGGTTGTTGGGCCTGAGCGTACCAATTGTTGCTAGGTGCTGAGTAACCACCAGAGAGGCCAGTGTTCATCATTGAACCTCCACCCATAGCACCCATAGGTGCGCCGGTCATCGATAGATTCAGTGAGTTACCAGCAGGGGCCTGTTGTTGGTTGAAACCCATCATTGCTGTGCACTCTCCGTTTGATTCGGAAGGGGGGTGGGGACTTGAGGCTGTTGGTTGACAAGCGGTGGAGGGGCCGTTTGTTGCATTTGTTGCATTTGTTGGGTTAATACCTCTTGAAATGCTTGGGTAGGAGTCTTCATGTCTAACAGTTCCTTCTGGAACATTCTATTGTCGAAAGTGATGACTGTGAGGTCATTCTCCTCGGTTTCAGGATTGGCATAGAACTGGACGGTTATGCCCTTGCTCTTTCTAGAGTCTGCCATGATTTCAGCGAAGAAGGGCTCGTATTTGTCCACCATTGGGTGTTGTGGTCCGGTTTCTGTACCAGCGAGTGTAGCCACAGGCACGGAAACTAGGCTGACTCCCTTCTTCATCTTGTCACGGAAGCGACTTGGTTTCATCTCCGCTTCTGCTTCTTCCTGCTCTTCCCACTTCCTAAGGAGGTGATACAGATGTAAGTGCTCAGGACAGTATGTACCCCTGATAGAACGACCACTCGTGACTCCCTCTCTAGCGACGAAAGCCTCAGCCTCACCTGTGATTGGATTCTGCCAATAGAGTTCCCAAAGCGACTTACCAGTGTCCTCGTCACAGATTCTAGCATATAGGTTGTCATACTGTATGAGTTCTTTGACATTACAACCATCTATGCAACAGGTACCAGTGTCCTTTGCGTACCTATAGGGACTGAGCCTCAACCATCTTCTTGGGTCTACGATGGACCTCTTGGTCGGTCTGAGGAGTTTGTATGCCTGCTTTATGTCAGACTTTCTTGCTTTTCTGGGGTCTGCGTGCCTAGAAGGATAGAAATTGACTTTAGGTACCTCAATATTCTTCTCCATGGCCACCCTCTGCATCTGCTGTTGCGCAGCCTGTTGCTCTAGCAAAGCAGCGTGTGTAAACTGTGGATTTCCCTGCTGGGCCAAGGCCATCAACGCTGCTTCGTTCATTTGACCGATTTCTTGCTGTTGTTGTTGACCATAGAATGGAATCGCATTCATCATGGGCTATTCCCCTTTTGTGCTGGAGATACTTGAATTATCATACTTTCCCCTTCTACTTTCAATTCCCAAGCGATTTTTTCGCCAGACATCAAACCGAACTGCTTGACTATCCAAGAAGGGACTGTGGTGCGTAGCGAACCTGTACCTGTGGAAGTAAGGGATGTCTTGGTCACGCTACGGCCCATGATGGTCCGAAGAGGTTATACATCAAAAAGGTCACTCATGAGGTCAGGTTCAATAATTCAGCATATCGAACAGGGTTTGCTCGACATTCCAGCCTATTCTCGTAGCCATGAATGCCCTATTAGTTGGTACCCCTGCCTTCTGCAAACGAATCAAATCATCCCTGAATGGGTCGAATATCTTGTGCTCACCGATTCTACCCTGCTGCCATAGCAAAGCGGCCTTGTCATCGAAGAACCTGTCAGCCTTGTTCGCCACTAGGAGTATCATCTTCGGTGAGTAGTTCTTGCCTTTCCACCAACTCTTGATGCTTCTGTACTTGTAGTTCCTGAAGAGAATGGCATCGACTAGGTACTTGAAGCCAGCAATCTGCTCAAGGGCATCGGCCCCACCTTGGAATGCCCTGTCATCGAACATGAAAACGACATACTCACATTGCCGAGATACCATGTCGTCAATCCAAAGATTCCAGAATCGCTCCTCTCCACCTATGTCTGATGAGTGAACAACCCTTCTCTCTCCCTTCCAACGTAGTCTCTTCCTAGTTGGTTTCGGTAAAAGGTATCTCGTTAGGAGTTTGAAGTGGTCGGTTCTCTCATCTATTGGTATCTCCTCCATCTCACCGGGAGTCGTCATGTACCTATCCAGTGTGGTCTTACCCACCATGGATGCGCCGTAAATACCGATTCGACGTGATTTCCAGTTGTTGTATATCTGCTGGCCCCAGAGTGCTGCGCCGACTAATGCACTCCCTGCCATTGCTGCCATGAGTAATCACCTAGGAAACTAAGTCCACTAGCCAATTACTAAAACTCTCCACTTGTAGTAAGCCCCAATTGACAGTGCTTTCCCACAAACTAACGTCGCTCCAATAGAACTCGGCTGCTGAAACGGACAACATACCGATGAAGGTCATGATAATTGTACGAATCCAACCTAGACCCCATTCGTATGTGTTGTCTACAGTATTTGCAAGATGCATTGCTCTGAGGGTCTCCTCGACGGAATCATCAGCGACGCTTCTAAATATCCTAGGGCCTTTAATTCCGGGTATTCCGAAAAGGCCGGGCAGTGGCATCAGTTACCGCCACGCTTGGCTTTGTATCTTAAGTCTGGCGACCCGTCTTTCTTTCTGGGTATGTCATCTTCAATCAATTTGTCAGCCATGCTGTTCAATCCCAACTCTAGCGGTTGGTCGGATTTTGCCTCGTGTTGCGGTATTCCGGGGTTGAAACTGCTGTGGTAGTCGGTCGCTAGGCCGGAGAAGCCTCCGCTGTTGAATGACGGCGAGACCTTGTCTGGGTTCTCTGCCATCCATCGTAGTTCATTCTCCAACTGGGCTTCCTGCATTCTCATCTCCAACTCAGCCCTTCGCTGGTCGAAAGACATCTGCTGCTGCCTCATCGTTCTGCTTCTCTGATTCTGCAACTCTGCCATTTGCACTCTCTCTTGCATCTGCTGTTCGAAGAACATCTTGAAGAAGTAGTAAGCAATGGTCTGTACTGCCAATGCCCCCATGGAATAGGTCATCCCATTCACCCATGAGTCACCTGCGGAACCCGCTGGCAACCATATGCCGGCGTCGTAGACACCGACCGCTACTCCCACTAGTGCTGATTGGGCTAGTATGAGCCCTGTCATCTTCATATCCTGTGAACCTTCATTCAACTTCAATCACCTCTGACCTCGTATCTGGCACATAGGGTGCCATGATAAGGGTTGTGTCCAGAAAGTCGGTCAGATGTTTCTAAAAAATCTAATGTATTGTATATACAAATACAAATATATACTTATATGTATAGATAGATACAAAGAATAATTGGAATCATACGACTCTCAGAGTTCCTCTGTTCTTGAAGTGCCGGGCCCGGTTTGAGTGCTCCCCCTCTAACGTGAGCCTCCCACCTTGGGTGTGACTTACATCCTTATGGTCACCGGAACCATAGATGCCCCTGCGACGCCTTTCTTGATTGAGTTCTTCACGATACTTAACTCGCTCCGGGCTCGACTCGTATTTCTTGTCATACTCCAATTTGTGGCGACGTGCCTCCGGTGAGAGTTCTCTCTTGAGCAATTGAAAGGCTATGTGCATCGGTTCACCAGCAGTAAAGAGTGGATTATCTCTTAGTTCTCCATAGACTCTATTTCTCTGAATCTCACTTTCAGGGGTAACATCGGTTATTAGGGGAATATCAGAAAATTGTCTTTGTTGCTCTAATTCTGCAATTGGACCCTGAGATGTCAGTTGTCCCGTTGCGCTAGCGTCTAGTAATAATTTCTGTTTACCATAAGGAGTGAGCCAATGGCCCCAATTGGTATCATCTAAATGACTTTGTAACGATGAAGTCAAGTAATTTTCTTGTTTATCTGTCTTAGGAAGGTACTTTCGCCAATTTTCAGGCTTTGTGTTCTCAAGGAGATTTTTTACTTCATTATCCTCAGCCATATCATTCTGTTCCATGAACTCTCTAGGGTGCACTGAACCGGGATAGTTTGCTTTTGTTTTCTGCCATGCATCGGAAAAATCACCATAACCTATTCTTCCTAAATTACGATAGATACCTCTCCTCTCTCTATCCTCATTTGTGAATCTGTCTTTATGTGAGGAGCCGGGATTTAGAAGAAAAGAGTCGGGTAAGTAAAAATGCTGTTTATTTTCAAACGCAAACTTTAGCCTTTTAGCATGTTCTTCATCTCTTGCCTGTGGTAATACAACTTCGTTGAAATATTTTTCATACTCATCTGTATGCCCTTCCATTTCAGGTTGTGATAGGCTATAAACATCCTTAAGAAGTTGAAAACTGATATCCATTGACTCGCTTCTATGAATATCTTGGAAATCAGGGTTATATCCTACAATTGCAGGATTTTCCCTTTCCCTTGCATCGCGTTCTTGGCGAATTGCTTCTGCTAAATCCATATTGATTCTTAGACCGGAAGGATGATTGTATCTATCACCCTCAGGAGGATTCTCCAAAGAATGGAGGACCATTTGTCCATGAGGTGACATATTTTTCACAGGAACTAAACCGGGATTTTCAAGTGCAAACATATCTGCATGAGATAAGTCGCTCAATCTAAAATTACCAAACTCATCTTCAGGAAAACCCTCTCTACCCGACATGACGGGTGATTTAACAATCGTCGGTTTCCCACCAACCCCCTGCTTCTTGGCTCTTTTTCGCTTTGTGGCTGCTCTCTTCTGTCCACTTGACATCGAACCAGAAGTCTTCGGGGTCTTCGATGATACTTTGACCGATGGTCGGCATTTCGGGTAGCCCTTTCCTGACAATTTTGCCTTTGACCTCCCACACGGTGGGTGCTTTCCGTCCTTGTCCTTCCTCGATACGTCCACCCACTTCTCCTTGAACCAACGGTTCAGGTTCTTCACAACTAATGTATTGTGGCAGGTGCAACGGGAGTTGGTACTCATTTTTTCTTCCCTTTCCCTCGGAACTTCCCTCTGCAATATTGTACGGCCCATCCGTTAGCATAGGCAGACGGATAGACTTTGAACTTCCTTTTTGCAGCGGCCTTTCCTTCAGGACAGAGTTTCTTCTCCAATGCGTCCCACGCACCATCCATACCTACGCAATGCCCACAATCACAAGAACCTATCATAGTACACCCACCATTTTCTTCATATCTGAGCCTGCCCAAGCATCACACACATGGTCTGCTCGGCAGTTGAAATCGTACCACTCGCAGTACCCAGTCATGGGGTCATCGGTTTTGCTTGAATCCCATGCCTTGCAGTTGCCGCACTTCTTGCCTGTGGTGGCTTTCCTGTAATTCGGGGCATCTGACTTGGCCATCAGCAGTTCCACCTCTTGAGTGCAGCACCCTTCGGTGTAAGTTTGCCATCCTTGCTGGTTGGTCCCTTGCTACCGCTCATTCGAGCACAAAACGACTTGCGCCTCTTGGCCCTCTTGCTTCCGGGCTTGAGTTTGGATGGCTTTGTCGTGACTGGTGGTTTCAGGTTAGCGCCTGTCTCCCTCTTGAACTTCGCACGACCTGCCGCATTGAGGCCACCCTTTCTGTGGTGCCTCTTGGGATTGTACCCATGGAAGGGTTTTGACTTCTTCTTGGCCTTCTCGAAATAGCCATCAAGCAGGGCCATTGACGCCTGCTGCATGGGAGAGCAGCAAGAACACGGCTCGTAACCCATGTCCGAAGCGAGTGAATCGGATGAAATAGATGTATCGGACTTAGCCATGTCTAGAGCGTTGATTCTCTCCATTATGCCATCGAAGTCAATGCCCTGTCTAGCGAAGCCCATCTCTGGGTCCTCGTCGAAGAACTCAGGCGGCACCTCCAAGTTTCTCTTACCTGCGACGTTGTACTCGTCAATCGGCATTTGGCTGAATCCAGCATCTGGAATGCCGAAGGTCCTCTGTGAGAAGTTCGGTTGCATGCCTCGTGCGGCCATCGCTCGCCTGTATCCCCTGTCCATCGGGCGTAGGTTGACCTTCTCCCTCAGGAAGTCCATCATCGGTCCGGGGTCCGCATAGGTGAATTGGTCACTCTCATCAGGTAATCTGTATATGCTAGGGTCGACGCCTGCTTCGTCCGCTAGGTTTGTGAAGGTTCTCTCATCGAAGGTCAATGGTTTGCTGATTGGTCTGTGGTACAACGCAGGGTTCTGATTCAGTATCTTTCCAAGACCCTGCAACTGTCCTCTATCGGCGACATTTCGACGAGTTAATCCCTCCCTCTCCTCATAGTATGCGTCCTCAGGACTCATTCCTTGACCGAACCAGAGCGGGTTGTAATCCCTGTCCCTCGTGTATATCGGTGACAAGTCGAAGACATCCTGCCCCGGTATGTCCCTGTTGACGAACACCTCGTTGGTGTCCTCTTGCTGTGCGCCGGAGGGTCTGATTTGAACTCCCTCGCTGAGTGGGTCGGAGGTAACCCCAACGAGTCTCGCAGGTGCATACTCATCAGTACCAGTGACTACGGCGGTGCTCATGTCCTGTAGGTTTCCGGGCGTGAAGAAGAGCCCTCTTTCCGGTTCGACGACAGTTCCATCTGCGGTGAGATAGCCACCGAAGTTATCAGCCATGCTTCTATCGAACTTGTAGGTCTGAAACTCGGGCATTCTAGGGTAGTCGCCCGCTTCCGCTCTTGCTAGGGCCGCTTGGTAATCAGGGCTCCTGCTCCCAATCGTCCTACCGACTGGGAATCTGAATCGTGGGTCAACAACACCCTCGTAATCTATCGTACTATAGGGCACAGGAATGCGAGATGCGGGTATGCCTCTTGCTGGATTGTGTCTGAACTCCTGTATCCTCATCATGCTCAGCGGCTCACCAGTCAACGGGTTGATGTCCCTGACCGATTTTTTCACAGCGACGGGCTTGCTGCCGTACTTCCTCTCCCACTTCTGGGCTAGTTTCGGCTGAGTAGCATGGAGAAACCTCCTCTGCTTCTCGGAACGGAAAGGCACACTCACCTCTCCTCCGGTGGCTTGAGGAAGTGCGATAGGTCGACGTCCTTCAGTGAGTCAGTCATCTCCTCCATCGATGTTGGTACAATCTCAGTGTCCTCATCGAACTTGTCCCTCTGTCTCCTGACACTGTTCAATTTGTCCAGTACAGCCTGCATTGCCCGCCTCTTCATCTCAGGGTCTTCCTCAGGTTCTGGCTCTGGCTCAGGCATCGGGGCCGGTTCAGGCGCTGGTTGCCTTCGCATTCTGATTGGATTGGGGGTTCGTGGCGGTGCTGCACTGCGAATCTTGCGAATATCATAGGTGCCGGTGTGCTCAACGAGCGCATGCCACGCCTTTTTCATCGGCTCATCGGGCTTCGAGGTGTCCTCTGGCTTCTTGGGCATCTTGGGGCCGACTGAGATGACAAGGGCTATGGAGGGCTTCTTTTTCTCCCCCGCATAGTCCTTGACATCCCCATCTGCCATCCCATCACCTCTTTCTGCTTACTCTCACCAGACCTGTTTGCCTTCGCATGCGTGGTCTTACGGTGCCACGAGACAGGGCACGAGCATATTTAGCCTTCGTTTTCCTTGTTTTTGTCTTACGTGCAAGTCTCTGTACCTTGGCTTGCGCCAGACGCTTGGGGCGATTCTGAATATACGAGCGCTTCAGTACCGAATACCACTCGGACTGCCCCATGATGGGTGCAGACGTCGTCATGTTGATTACCCTTACCCATTCTGAAGGCAAACGTGGTGGCTTCTGGGGCGTCCGAGTTTTATCTCTCTTCAAACTCACTCGGTGTGCATCCCTATCAGCAACCCCAGACCCCACAACAAGTTCTTGTGGTCAAAGCGGCTCCACTAGCAGCGTTGGCAGCACCACTTCTATCACAGGTCGGCAGAATGGTGGCTCAACAAGGCGTCAAGGGTGCTCTCTCACAGGGAGCGAAGAAAGTCGGTCAGGCAGCGACCAAGGAAGGGATGAAGCAGGGAGCGAAGCAACTCGCACAGGAAGGTGCGAAGAAAGTCGCCTCGAAAGAGGGCATGGATGCCGCCATGGGCAAGTTGCGACAGGAGCAACAGAAGAAAGAGGCCGAGAATCGGCAGATGCAACAAGAACTGATGGAGGCAGGTAGGGGCGGTGCGAGCACCGGCTCTACTACCATGGGATGATTGCCGAGGCTTTCGACAGCATCCTTCCCCAATGGGCGAAGTTAGTGCTCAAGTTCGTCCTTTACGTACTTTGAGACGATTCCGAGGTCCTCAGGTTTGACGCCACAATCGAGTCCCTCGTCATTTGCCCACTTTACAAGGTCTTCAGTGGACAAATTACCACCACTTCCGGGCACAAATGGACAACCGCCCATTCCACCGATGCTGCTGTCGAACTGCCGGATGCCAGCATCGAAGCCAGCACTGAGGTTGTCGAACATGCGATTCTTGCGCGGGCCGTGGTGTAGGTGCAATGCGAGGTCCGAATCTATCGACATGTTGTTGGTGTGGTTGACGAAACTCCTGATTGACAACGGGTCGGCATTGCCGATGGTGTCCGAGAGCACGATGGTGCTACCGAGCGAGTCGGCCCATCGGATGCTCCTCTCTATCACATCGACATCGATGGTCTCGGTGTAGGGACTGCCGAACACACAACTCAGGTAGACTCGGATGTTGTCCTTCGGTATGCCGTCAAGGGCGGTGCAGTACTCCGTGAATATCTGCGATGCCATCTTACCGTGGTTGTTGATGTTGAAGTTCTCGCTAGGGGAGAAGAAGACGTTGAAGTTCTCGACGCCGATTTTCTTGGCCCTGTCCACCCCCACCTTGTTGGGCACGAGCATCGCCAATTCGCAGTCATACTGCAAATGCGGCAGTTGCTTGAACAGGACATCGGAGTCTGCCATGTTCGGCACCTTGTCAGGGTTGACGATTGAGCCGACCTCTATCTTGCGAATGCCAGCATTGGCAATCTCCTCGATGAGTTGCACCTTGTTGATTGTAGGTATGATGGTGTCCCTGCTCTGGAGACCATCTCGTGGACCGACCTCGTAAATCTCGAAGTCAGTCATGGTACCTCCTATTCCGGTGCTCATATCTCATTTTCTCGCGTTCGTATTCGTCTTCGCTCATACGCTGCCCGGCCAACCTGAAGGTCTCAATGGATGGAAATGGTATAGATGTCTGGAACATCGGGTCATGTCCCGCACTTGTCTTATCGTACTCGTTGAAGATATTGATTTCGTTCTTTGCGTTCTTGACAGCCTCCTCGTAGCCGGGTGAGTACTCCACGTTGCTGAAGGAATCGGGGCTCGAACTCACTCTGGGCCTAGGCATCCTCTCTGTCATGGTTCCGTAGTTGCGGGTTTTCGGTGTAGCATACTGCGATGCCCAAGGAGGTAGTGGGACCTCTTGTATGACATCTTCCTCCTCTTCTTCGGTCGGTGCGGGGAACATCCTATTTCCCGGCATCTGAGAGGCAGACTCCCTGAAGCCCTGTATCGAGGGGTGGTAGTAATCGCCTTTTAGGACGGTCCATGCTTGGTCAAAGGGGTTCATGAATACGCCTCCTGCACCCACATAGGTAGTTCGTCAAAACGATTAGCCAACAACCAATCTTGCTCCCAATCCTCCAAGAAGTCCCAACCACTGTTTATGTCATCGAAATCCATAGCATCCAACTCGTCATGCCTTCCTGTGGAGACACCTCCAATCCTCTTCTCCGAGTCAGTGAGGTCCAACCTGCCGCCCTTCTTGTCCCTCAATCTCTGCAAAGCACCCTCTATGTGCCTCTTCCTGTCTTGCTCAGAATGGAAGAAGCCAGTGCTATCCCCGATGGTAGCGTCTGCACCTAGCATGGCAATACGAGCACGAAGTTCATCATCACTCATCAATTCGCCTTCCATGGGCTTGTTCGGGTCTAGCATGTATGAGTTCCTCAACTTGCTATCTGCTATCAGGCTACCAGCAGGTAGACCCTCCTCATTGTAACCGGGGTCTTGTAAGATTCTGATAGCAGGGCTAGTCTCCCGCATTGGCATATCACCAGTCGCTGAACCGTAAAGTGCGTACTCCAGCGCACGGTCTACTGATGGGGTGTAGTATTTCGGCGTGTCACTTATGTCCCCACCGGAGTATAGTGTGCCTTCAAGCGGCTCTAACCTGTACCCATCTTCCGTGGTGACATCATACGGCGCTTTGAGCAAGGACCATGCTTGGTCGAAAGGGTTCATTTGTATCAATCCTCCCACCAATGTTTAACTGGTGGCCTTAGCGGAGTTGGTAAGGTCGTAGTATCGAAACTTGTTGGTTTTTCATAACCATAGTAATCATTTTCGGGAGATTGTTGGCGGAAATCCAATTCATAAGATAATGCTCTCATAGCATCATCTTCTCTTTCGATTCTCGATGCTTCTTTTTCCTTTTCCCTTTCTATTTGCGCTAATCTATCGTCTGACCAATTAGAACCTATGTTACTAGGGGCAAATCTTCTCTCAAACTCAATCCTTCTAGCGTCATTTTCTTCCATAGCCCTAGATGGTATTTCGGGTTGTATCCTGTTAGTGAAATCAGCAGATTCTAGAGTCTCGCTTGGGTATCTCTTTACGGTTTTAGTTGGACTGTAAAGACCCATCATCTCAGCCAAATATCTAGTTTTATCTAAATCACTGAAGCCATAATCTTCATGGTCTAGCGACCTTGCGTAATCTGCTAATTCGGGATTTATACTAATCTCGTAATCAATTATTGGTCTATCATCTTCTGCAAGTCTTTGTGTATATGGATTTTCTACTTCTACATATTGGGGTTTGAGAAAACCCTGTATCCTTGGGTCATTTCTGGGATACTGTCCTTTTAGAACAGCCCACGCTTGGTCGAAGGGTTCAATCATAAAGACCACCCAATCCTTTCCAATCCTTAACACCATAAGGTGTTTGAGCATCAAAATGAAGCCCGGAAGCAGGGTGATACACCCATTGGTGAATTGCAGGGTCATCGGGATGATTCATAATCTGAGCCTCGCCGCCGTTTTCCTCAATTAAATGATGGAGATTATCGGAGAAGTCGAAACAATGACCTTCATGCTCACTAGGGTCAGAGGGCCAATCACCACCGTCTGCTAGTATGCTTCTCTTTGACGGGCCATTCTCAAGAGAATGATGAATGAAATCCGTTATGTCGCTCGTATCTATCTTGAGCAAGGCCCATGCTTGGTCGAAGGGGCTCATTCTCTATCCCTCCAATCACTTTCCCAAAACCTCTTTGCATCCTCGCTTTGATGCATGGAAGGCTCGATTTCTCGATTCGCCTTTTCTTGCAGAAGGCGTTCCATTAGTTGGTACATGGCCGTATTTATTCCCTGTCTTCTATTGGCCTCATTGACTCTCGCCCTATTCACCGCCACCCTTGAGCCATCATCCTCATACCTCAAGTATGCGTCTGCCACATTTTCACCTTCGGGATTATTTACCGATGCATCTATTCCGGGCGAAATTGGGTCGTCATAATCCCAAGCGGTCATGGGGAATCTCTTACCACCCTCTTTGGGATTGACATAATCCACATTCACGATTCTGTTGTTGTCATCATCATCTCGCTCTTGATACGAATCCCAATCAATGGGTGCTTTGAGTAAGAGCCACGCTTGGTTGAAGGGGTTCATTCTCTCTCCCCCAAATATCGGTTTATCTCATTCCAGCGACCTTGTGTTGGTAGACCATACAGAGTCTGTGGTAGTTCCTCGACCAAGCCTTCTTCGTCATCGTCTACATAGTCGGCTATTCGTCTTCCCAACAAGGGGACATCCCCTTCATGAAAATCAACATCCTGTAGGATATTATCCACTACACCATGTCCTAACTCATGTTGCTGAGTTCTTTTCATTTGGTCGAAAGGGTCTTCAGCGTGTTGATGTGCGTCAGCAGCAAGAAGATTAACAATTCCCAATCCGTCATTATTCTTCAAATGCCTTCCTAAATCGCCCATCTCGTCTTCTGGTATGAAAACAGGAGTTTGCTTGAATTGGCGAAGATTAGGGAATTGCCTAACGGCCTCCGGCAAGGCATCTGCTGTCGCATCCACGACACGCCTGTCTAGAGTATTAGGGTCGTAAAACTCATTGTCATAGAGATTGAGATGGTCTAACAATTCACCACTTCCATACGCATCCGTGGGTGTAGTCCCGAAGTTCCTAGTGTAGAACGGACTATCCAGTATGTTCCTCGCCTCTAAATCTTCAATGTCCAAACTGGAGTCACCATAAACTCCTTTGAGTAAGGCCCACGATTGGTCAAAAGGATTCATTTTTGTCCCCCCTCATACAAATCGTCTCTAACAGGCCAAAATCCATCGCCACCTCTATCCCATGCTTCTCGGTTAATTTTTTCCCATAGTAAATCGCCCATTCCATCTTCTTCTTCTAAGCCCTGCCTGAGCCTCCATCCTCCTTCCTCATCTTCATTCGGTTCGTCAGCCGCTAATCTCGCAGCCATGTCATAGAGTGCCGTCATGTATCCCCTTCTTCGATACGGTTCTTTTGTTTCAGAACCCTCAGATTGGAAAGTTCCGTAATGCCTTGAATCCATAAGGGTGTTCGCCCTATCATTGCCCTTTTCATCGCTTATCCTCAATTCCCACATGGGATTTTCGGATGATGTCATTGGTAGTTCCTCCCCCGATACTGGGTCAATGAATCGTGCTTCGTGCTTCCGCTTTCCTACTTGTTTGAGAGAATGCGGGACAATGGGCATTTTGAGCAAACCCCATGCTTGGTCGAAAGGGTTCATTCCACAACCTCCCTATAGTCACGGCCTTGGTTGTAGTGTATCTGGAACCCGACGTCGAA
>TARA_A100001201_G_scaffold2548_3_pt1 | contig 46862 bp, 58 predicted proteins | sample TARA_A100001201 | Tara Oceans TARA_A100001201 (sample SAMEA2619872) | marine metagenome | biome: marine biome (ENVO:00000447); feature: surface water layer (ENVO:00002042); material: "saline water (ENVO:00002010), including plankton (ENVO:xxxxxxxx)" | depth 5 m | reverse complement strand
GATGACGATCTTGTTATCCGTACTGAGCTTGTTGGTGGTGTCGGCAAATATGGTCGTCTCTTAGGTTGGCTATATATCGGTGACGCCGAACTATCGCTTAATGAGCAAATGATAACGGAGGGATACGCCTGGGCATACGACGGCGGCACGAAACAGAAGGATTTTGAGGAGCTCCGAGAAATCCGTCGAACTTTTGGTACCCTACTATGAGATTTATTTTAGGTTTTATCGCATCACTGTTCATCGCTGCACCCGCATTCGCTGTGGATGTGCAAATGGGTTACGATGGTAACTTAGTTTTCGAGCCTGCAGAGGTTACTATTTCTGCTGGTGAATCTGTCCATTTTGTAAATAATATGTTACCCCCTCACAATGTTATTGTTGAGGATCATCCTGAACTCGATCACGAGGCACTTGCATTGCTTCCTGGTGAAGAGTTCGATGTCACTTTTGCTGAAGCAGGTGACTACACATATTGGTGTGCACCTCACAAGGGTGCTGGTATGATTGGTACCGTACACGTAAACTAAATGGACGAGTCAGACTTCGATAGTGAAGAGTGGATGTGCGAATTCCGTATGGGAATTCGGGAACTACGAATGCTCCATTCACACCTGCTTTACTCTATCGAAGTTTGGCCAGGTGCTCCTCGTCGCCCTACCGAAGAGCAAGAGTTCCTGCAACATTTGAAAGTTCAAACGTTTGCTATGATAGCAGACCATAGCTTTCATAACCTAGATCAGAAAAATGATTAACTCCTGGTCCCTACTCTACGATCATCTAATGGAAAACAATCCACAATACTTAGAAGAAGAGCAGATGCGCGAACTTCAGCGCAAAGTTATGAAGAAGAAGCACGAGACTCTTAGAGAAGAGCCTTGCCCGTTATATGAACCCGAATTCTTAGAAGAATAATGCCTGCACAAAGTGACGTCTATCTTGGTAATCCCAATCTAAAAAAAGCGAATACTGCGCAGAACTTTACTAAAGAGCAAGTCGCAGAATATATTAAGTGTCGGGATAACCCTGTCTACTTCACTAGCAAATATCTAAAGATCGTCAACGTTGACGCTGGTCTCATACCTTTCAAGATGTATGAGTTCCAGAAGGAGATGATGTGGAAGTTCCACAGGAATCGATTCAACATTGCGAAACTTCCTAGACAGTCTGGTAAGTCCACGATCGTGACGACTTACCTGCTTCACTATGCATTGTTCAATGAGAACGTCAACATTGCTATTCTAGCAAACAAGGCTGCTACGGCGAGAGAGATGCTTTCTCGTCTGCAGTTAAGTTACGAGAACTTGCCGCGTTGGATGCAGCAAGGTATTGTAGCGTGGAACAGAGGATCACTGGAATTAGAAAATGGTTCAAAGATTATCGCGGCTTCTACTAGTGCCAGCGCTATCCGTGGTATGTCTTTTAACATTGTGTTTCTTGACGAATTTGCGTTTATCCCCAACCATATTTGCGATCAGTTTTTTAGTTCCGTTTACCCGACGATTAGTTCAGGTAAGAAATCAAAAGTAATTATCATCTCTACTCCTAACGGGATGAATATGTTCTACAAGATGTGGAACGATGCCCTTAAGAGTAGAAACGAATATGTACCCACAGAGGTACACTGGTCTGAGGTTCCTGGCAGGGATGCAGCCTGGAAAGAACAGACAATTAAGAACACGTCGCAAAGACAGTTCACACAGGAATTTGAGTGCGAATTCTTAGGATCACAGGACACACTCATTTCTCCTGCTAAACTCAAAGCGCTATCATTTGATACTCCGCTGGTTCGTAATGGAGGACTGGATATCTATGAGCAGCGTAAGGAAGGACACGACTATGTGATGACTGTTGACGTGTCTCGTGGCACCTCACAGGATTACTCTGCCTTCTGTATTTTTGATATCACAGAGTTCCCATACAAGATGGTGGGTAAGTATAGGAATAATGAAATCAAACCTATCTTGTTCCCCAACATTATTGTAGAGACGGCACGTAATTATAACAGTGCTCACATTATGGTGGAGGTCAATGATATCGGTGACCAGGTTGCGGCTATCATTAACTACGACCTAGAGTACACTAACATTTTGATGTGTGCAATGCGTGGGCGTGCTGGTCAGATAATGGGATCTGGTTTCTCTGGTGGTAAGGCACAACTAGGAGTCAAGATGTCCAAGGCAGTCAAGAAGCTTGGATGTTCTAACCTCAAAGCATTGATCGAAGAAGATAAGTTGATGATCAGTGACTATGAAACTATCGCAGAACTAACTACCTTCGTTCAGAAGAAAGATTCGTTTGAAGCAGATGAAGGATACAACGATGACCTAGTGATGTGTCACGTCATCTTTGCTTGGATGGCTCTACAAGATTACTTTAGAGAGATGACGGACCAAGACGTTCGTAAGAGAATCTATGAAGAACGTAAGAATGAAATCGAGCAGGATATGGCACCGTTTGGATTTATGGATAATGGTTTGAATGAGGAGAGCTTCACCGATGAGAATGGTGATGTATGGACTGTAGACGAGTATGGTACAAAACAGTATGCTGTTGAGTATATGATGCCGTACATCTAATGGATATAGAAGAACAGTTTTCTATTGAAGCTGTCCTATTCCGTGATCGGAAATGTAGGACCTGTGGCGAGACTAAAGATCTTGTCGATGGGTTCTATCTTACTAGAAAGAATAGAGGGAATGTTCCCAGTTCTTATTCGTATGAATGTAAGGAATGTACTATCAAGAGAGTAAAGAGTAGGAGAAAGTCTAAAGAACCTGACTGGGCTTATCCTGACTGGTAGTTCACGCAGTGTTTCCCCACTGAAACGGTCCAAAATAATAAATAAACTTAGACTACACCACTGGATCTTTTCAGGAGAACTATACAAATGGCAGGTCAAGTATCACCTGGGGTCGTTATTAAAGAACGCGACCTAACTAACGCCCGTATTGATAATACAATCGATAACGTTGGCGCTATCGCTGGTCCCTTTGAGAGAGGTCCAGTAAACGAAATGACGAATATCGTCGATGAGAAATCTCTCCTCGACACTTTTGGTGCCCCCAACTCTGACAACGCAGAATTCTGGTTTACCGCTACTAACTTCCTTAGCTACGGTGGTCAACTTCAGGTTGTCCGTGTTGGTGCTAGCACCCTGGTTAACGCTGTGTCTGACAGCGCAACTGCTCAGTTGATCGAGAACGATACTGAGTATGCTACCAACCACTACGATGGTGCTCAGAACTGGCACTACGCTGCTAAGACTGGTGGCGCTTATGGTAACAGCATCAGCGTTCACGTGGTTGACCACGGTCACGACTTCGACCTGACCCTCAGCGCTGCTGCTACCGCAACTGCTGGTAACACCGTCTACGCTTCTACTGGCGCTACTGGTAAGGTCTTCGCTGACCCCGCTGGTGGTACTGCTCTGAAGATCTTCGAGACCACTGGCAACTTTGCTGTGGGTACTGCGAACCTTCTGCTTAAGCAGACTGGTGCTACCTCTACTACCGCTGACGGTGCTATCGCTGCTGGCGATGCAACCATCACCGTTGCTTCTGCTACTGGCATCGCTGTTGGTGAGCACCTGCTCCTGGCATCTGGCGAGATCGTCAAGGTTACTGACATCGCTTCTGCTCCTCAACTTGCTGTTGACCGCGCACAGTTCGGCACTACCGCTGCAGCCGCTGCTGATGGTTCTGACGTCTTTGAACTGACTGCATATGACGTTACCGCTTCGATGAAGTGGTGGGATAACGTCAAACTGTCTGGCACTGACATCAACTGGAATACCCTGGTTGGTCGCCCTGGCACTTCTGCTTACGCTGCTAACTTCGGTTCTAAGTTTGACGAACTGAGCATCGTTGTCCTGGATGCTACTGGCAAGATCAGCGGCACCAAGAATACCGTCCTGGAGAAGTTCCAGAACGTGTCTAAGTCTGCTGGTGCTCAAACATCAGAAGGCGCAGACAACTACTACGCTCACGTCCTCCGCTTCGCTTCCCGTTACCTCTATTGGGGTAAGCACGACACCGCCAACGTTACCGCTTCTTACGGTGGCTACACCACTGGCATCTGGGGTTCTGACATCGAGAACGGTCGCAACTACACAATGCTGGGTTACCAGTCCTACACCCTTGCTGGTGGCGTGGATGGTTACGGCGTTACTGCTGGCGATCTGACCGCTGGTTACGACTTCTTCGCTGATACTGAGTCCATCAACCTGGACTACATTCTTGCTGGTCCTCTGCTTACTACCCGCGTTGACTCGATCACAGTTGCTCAGAAATGCGTCAACATCGCTTCTAGCAGAAAGGATTGTATGGCATTTGTGTCTCCTTACAAGGCTGCCGTGATTGGTACCCTTGCTACTAGCACTGAGGCACAACGCGACAACGTGATCGACTTCTTCGATGGCGTTGGTTCTTCTACTTCTTACGCTGTGTTCGATAGCGGTTGGAAGTACATCTACGATCGTTTCAACGATACCTATCGCTACGTGCCTTGCAACGGCGACGTTGCTGGTCTCTGTGTCCAGACTGGTGCTAACCTCGATCCTTGGTTCTCCCCTGCTGGATTCAACCGTGGCAACCTGCGCGGTGTGATCAAACTTGCTTACACTCCCGCTAAGTCTGATCGCGACAAGCTGTATCAGGCTCGTATCAACCCGATCTCCACATTCCCTGGTCGCGGTACTGTTCTGTTCGGTGACAAGACTGCTCTCAGCACTCCTTCCGCTTTCGACAGAATCAACGTTCGCCGTCTGTTCCTGACCGTCGAAAGACAGGTTGAGAACCTCGCTAAGAACGTCCTCTTTGATCTGAACGATGAGATCACTCGTTCTTCCTTCTCTAACGCAGTCGGTGGCTTCCTCCGCGAAGTCCAAGCACGTCGCGGTCTGACCGACTACCTCGTGATCTGCGATGAGACTAACAACACTGGCGATGTGATCGACCGCAACGAATTCGTTGCTGAGATCTACCTGAAGCCCTCGCGCTCCATCAACTTCATCACCATCACCTTCGTTGCTACCCGCACTGGTGTTAGCTTCGATGAAATCATCGGCAGATGATCCACTCTTTATTCTAAATAAACTCATAGAGGTATAAAAACCAATGGCAGTCTCAAGTAACGTAAAGGACTTCCTCTCAAAAGTAAGGAGTGGAGTCAAACCCAATCTATTCCGTGTGAAGTTAGATTGGCCGTCTGGTCTGGGTGCTTCCCAGGCAGATAAGGAACTCGGCGCTTTCCTCTGTAAAGCTGCTGCACTTCCCGCTTCCAACCTCGGTGTTATCGACGTGCCCTTCCGTGGGCGCGTTGTGAAGGTCGCTGGCGACAGAACCTTCGACACCTGGAGTGTCACCATCATCAACGATACCAACTTCCGTCTGCGCAACCTCTTTGAAGGTTGGTTGCAAGCGATCAACGCTCACGAAGATAACGTGGCTGCGCTGACCGATCCCGACAACGGTGGTACTGGTTACACCAAGGACCTGATTGTTCACCAACTGGGTCGCTCTGGTGAAGAGAAGCAAGACAACTATGTCAAGACCTACAAACTGTGGGGTTGCTTCCCGACTCAGATCTCCCAGATCGATCTCGCTTATGACAGCAACGATCAGATCGAAGAGTTCACTGTTGAGTTCCAAGTCCAATACTGGACTGCTGGTGACAACGGCGAAGAGTACGATAACGGTATTTCCTGAGTCTATAAATACCTAAGTATTAGGTATTTTCCATAATATAATGGCTCAGCTATTTGGATTCTCTATTAAGAGAAAGGAGGGACCGAAGGGTCAGTCCCCGATCCCTCCATCACAGGATGATTCGATCACCACTATTGCTGGTGGTTACTTTGGGCAATATGTAGATTTAGATGGCGGCGCTAAGGCTCGTAACGAGTACGAGTTGATTCGCCGCTATCGCGATATGGCGCTTCACCCTGAAGTCGATACCGCTATCGACGAGGTGGTGAATGAAGCTATCATTTCTGATCTGGATGACACTCCAGTTCAGATTGAGCTGTCTAATCTGCAGGTGGGGGAAAATGTCAAAACAAAAATTCGTGAGGAATTTGAGAATGTCAAGCGTATGCTTGACTTTGATCGCAAGTCTCACGAGATCTTCCGTCGATGGTATATCGATGGACGACTTCATTATCACAAGGTAATTGATCTCAATAACCCTAAGCTCGGTATCACCGAACTTCGCTACATTGATCCGCTAAAGATCAAAAAGGTTAGAGAGTTAAAGAAGAACGATAAGGATCCCAACGCAGCACGTCGTGCTAACGGTGGCTCCGAACCGTCTGCCCTTGATTATGATTTTGGCAACCACGAGGAGTATTACATCTATAACCCGAAAGGGTTCCTGAATATGAATGGTCCCGAGCAGAAGGGTATCCGCATTGCGCTGGATGCTATTGCTCATACCAATTCAGGCTTGATGGATCTCAACCAGAAGACAACTCTGTCTTTCCTGCATAAAGCAATCAAGTCTCTCAACCAGTTGAGAATGATTGAAGATGCTTTGGTTATCTACCGTTTGAGTAGAGCACCTGAGCGCAGGATCTTCTACATCGATGTCGGTAATCTGCCCAAACAAAAGGCAGAACAATACCTGCGCGATGTGATGAATCGGTATCGCAACAAACTGGTTTATGATGCTAACACGGGTGAGATACGCGATGACAAAAAGCATATGTCTATGCTGGAAGACTTCTGGCTTCCACGCCGCGAGGGAGGGCGCGGTACCGAAATTTCTACCCTGCCTGGCGGGCAAAACCTTGGTGAATTGAAAGATGTAGAGTACTTCAGAACGAAGCTCTTTAAATCGCTCAACTTACCCCCGAGTCGGTTAGATGGAGAAAAAGGATTTAGTCTCGGAAGAAGTAATGAGATTCTTCGTGACGAACTTAAATTTTCCAAGTTCGTCGGTCGCCTCCGTAAAAAGTTTTCTGTTCTGTTTGATGATCTTCTGAAGACTCAGCTAGTGCTGAAGCGAGTCATCAGCCTCGAAGAATGGGAAGATATGCGGGAGCATATTCAATACGACTTCCTGTTCGATAACCACTTCCAAGAACTCAAAGACGCGGAACTCAATAACAACCGTATGGATCTTGCAGTCAAGATGGAACCATACCTGGGTCGTTATTTCTCTGCTGAGTATATCAAGAAACAAGTTCTTCAACAATCTGATTCTGAGCGTAAAGAAATTGAAGCCCAGATCAAGAAAGAACGTGCTGCTGGTGTTATTCCACAGATCGTACCGATCGATGCAGCACTTCCCGAAAACCAACCAGATCTCGGCACCTCCGCGCCCAAAGATTTGGATACATAAATAATCATATTCTGGTCTAAATTATGGAACCAACATCGAATGAAGTTTCCGCGAGAGCGGCGGTAGATGCTATTGCCGATGGCAATAGAGCAGCAGCGATTGATCAGATCAATCAAATGCTGTATGGAAAATCTGCAGAAACGTTAGATACATATGCAGATGTACTGGCTAAATCGTACTTCGGTACTATGGGTCAGGATGAACCAGAAGCAACGGAACCCGAAACAACTACCGATGAAACTGATAACGGAAACGATTGAAGAGGTTAATCTTATTGTAGAGGAATCTAACGGTAAGAAGAACCACTACATCGAAGGAGTATTTCTCCAAGCAGAGCTGAAGAATCGCAACAACAGGGTCTACCCTATGTCGGTTCTTGAGCGCGAAGTGAATAAGTATATCAAGGAGCACGTCGATCAAAGCCGTGCTGTTGGTGAACTGGGTCATCCCGATGGTCCTACCATCAACCTTGATCGCGTTTCTCATCGCATCGTCTCCCTCAAGAAAGAGGGTACCAACTTTGTTGGTAAAGCAAAGATTCTCGACACCCCTATGGGTAAGATCGCGAAGAACTTGCTGGATGAAGGTGTGAAACTGGGTGTGTCCTCTAGAGGTCTTGGTTCCGTAGATCGTAGAGAAAATACATCCTATGTCAGAGATGACTTTATGTTAGCAACCGCTGCTGACATCGTTGCCGATCCTTCCGCGCCTGATGCCTTTGTCAATGGCATTATGGAAGGCAAAGAGTGGGTCTGGGATAACGGTGCAATTCACGAGGCTAAAGTTGCTAAATACCAGAAGTTCATTTCCGAAAGTGAGCGTCGTCAACTTGAGACGCGGAAACTGAGAGTGTTTCAGGATTTCTTGAACTCTCTTTAATTTATAAATAAATCTAGACATACACAGTATAAAAAGCTTAGAGGTTTAACTCCGATGTCCCAATTGATTAACGAAAAGTTTGAGGAGATGGTTGCAGAAATGCAGCTCCCTTCCAGCACGGTGCCTGGCTCGGAGCCCGCTGCGCCTGCTACTCAGTCCAAGACTGCAGTAAATGCCAAGGCGAATCCTGGCGATCAAACTCCTGGCAAACTTGACCCCTCCCTGGTTCCTGGACAAGCCGTCCAAGATCTGGGTGGTCCTACCCCCACTAACAATAAGTCCACCGACGACAGCAACAAGCTGAAGGACAACGCCACTAAATCTGGTGTGTCTGATGCTCAGACTGGCGGCGGTAAAGATGAGCCCGCTGGATCTGAACCCAAACTGGACCAAGGCATTGCCTATGGTACCCGTCGTGAGGACATTGAAGTGGACCTCAGTGCTGACGTTGCAGCACTCGCTGAAGGCGAAGAACTGTCTGAGAAGTTCCTGGAAAAAGCAGCAACAATCTTTGAAGCAGCAGTCAAAACTAAGATTGCATCGATTGTTGAGGAACTGGAAGCACAGTACAACACCAAGCTTGCTGAGGAAGCCGAGAAAATTCGTGCATCCTTGGCAGAAGAAGTCGATGGTCTCCTGAAGTACACGTCCCAGCGTTGGCTGGAAGAGAATCAGGTTGCCATTGACACTGGTCTCAAAGTTGAGATCACTGAGTCGTTCATCACTGGTCTTAAGACCTTGTTCGATGAGCACTATATTGATGTGCCTGAAGGCAAGGAAGATGTTCTGGAATCTATGAACACTTCTCTTCGTGAAATGGAAGATCGCCTCAATGAACAGATTGACGCGAATGTGAAACTGTCAAATCGTATCTCTGAATTCACTCGCGAGGGCATTGTTGCCGAAATGAGTGAAGGTCTCACCGATACTCAGAAAGAGAAGTTTGCTTCTCTCGCTGAAGCTGTGTCCTTTAAGGACGAAGAGACTTACAGAGAAAAACTCAGCACTATCAAAGGTAGCTACTTCTCCGAGTCCAAAGCGACTGCAACGGAACAAGTAGAAACCCCTGTTGCTGGTCTTTCTGAAGAGTATAATCCTGTTATGCAGGCTTATCTGAATGCTCTTAAGAAGAACTGATAAATCTTTATCATAGTCCAACCCAAACTTTAACGTAACACAAATGGATACCCATCAGTTACAGGAAAAGTGGGCACCTGTTCTTGATCACAGCGATCACGCTCCTATTAAGGATTCCCATCGCCGTCAAGTCACTGCTCAACTCCTGGAAAACCAAGAGCGTGCTCTGAATGAGTCCGCCCTCCTCAACGAAGCCGCTCCCATCAACTCTGTTGGTGCTGACGGTCTTAAGTCTTCCCACGGTTCCTCTGGTCTGGCAGGTTTCGATCCGATCCTGATCAGCCTGATGCGCCGCGCTATGCCTAACCTCGTCGCTTATGACGTGTGTGGTGTGCAGCCGATGAGCGGTCCTACTGGACTGATCTTCGCAATGAAGAGCCACTACAACGATCGCGACGGTGCTGAGGCACTGTTCAACGAGCCCAACCCTGGTTTCTCTGCCGAGGGCGATGGTTCACCTGCTTACGATCCTTCTGCTGGTCACGTCGGTCCTGGTGGCGGCGGTACAGGCGCTGGTGCTGCTGCTTCTGCAGTTAACACCGCTGAAGGTAACAACCCCGCTATCCTGAACGACAGCACCGAGTACGCTTCTGGTAACTTCCGTTACGAGAACAAGCAAGGTTCTGCTCGCGACTACCTGGAAGCACTGGGAACCTCTGGTTCTCCTGACTTCCGCGAGATGGCATTCAGCATCGACAAGGTGTCGGTGACCGCCAAGTCTCGTGCTCTGAAAGCTGAGTACACGCTTGAATTGGCTCAAGACCTTAAGGCAATCCACGGTCTGGACGCTGAAACGGAACTCGCCAACATTCTCTCTTCTGAGATCCTGGCTGAGATCAACCGTGAAGTGATCCGTACTGTGTATCTGCAAGCAAAGGTCGGTGCTCAGAACAACGTTGCTAACGCTGGTATTTTCAACCTCGACACCGACTCCAACGGTCGCTGGTCTGTTGAGAAATTCAAGGGTCTGATCTATCAGATCGAGCGTGACGCCAACGCTATTGCACAGCAAACTCGTAGAGGGAAGGGCAACTTCATCCTCTGCTCTGCTGATGTTGCTTCCGCTCTGAATATGGCTGGCGTGCTGGACTACACCCCTGCACTGTCCACCAACGGTCTTCCCGATGACACTGGTAACACCTTCGTTGGTACCCTCAACGGTGGCGTGAAAGTGTACGTGGATCCTTATTCTGCTAACCTGGCAGATGACCACTACTACGTGGCTGGTTATAAGGGCACTAGCGCCTATGACGCTGGTCTCTTCTATTGCCCCTACGTGCCCCTGCAAATGGTCCGCGCCGTGGATCAGGGTTCCTTCCAGCCGAAGATCGGCTTCAAGACCCGCTACGGTATGGTCGCCAACCCCTTCGTGTTCAAGGCAGATGGTTCTGCTGTTGGCGAAGACCTGCTGGGTGCCAACGGTCTGGGTCGCAACCAGTACTATCGTCGCGTCCTGGTTCGCAACCTTATGTGATCCATCATCACATATCTTTCAGAGGGTCTTCGGACCCTCTTTTTTTATGTAAATTTTTTGTTAAGACAAATGTGTAGCGATGTATACGCAAAATAAGAGTCAATACGATACACCGTGAATCGGGGAAAATTGTCAGTGTTCCCTTATAATTAGTGGCAGAGTAATGGAGGGAGTGATGACCTGAGATGAGCAACAAACATTATTATGATTAAATCAATTGAGGTGTATTATGCACAATCTAATGTCTCGCAATCAACTAGACGAATGGCGTCATTTTGAGAATACCATTGACGAGCTTGAATCTGAAGACCGCAAGGTCAATCTACTTAATGACTATTACGAATGCTTGATTGAATGTGACAACACTGCACAATGCAAAAAAATCTGTAGGGAGATTTTAATGTAGGGATTTATTAACAGTAGGGATTTATCGGGGGCTTCACAGCCCCCTTTTTTTGTATATAATAGTAGTATTCCCTACAACTATAGATGGTCACGCTCTCAAACTACTTCTCCCCTGAGGGAGACCGCACGGCTATCGTGGTTTATGATCGCGAAGGTTTTGAAGTACTTTGTACACAGTCACTGGATAAGACTCTAGAAAAGAAAGTGTTTGACCGTGAGATGGACGCTAACGATTTCGCGGAAAACTGGGTTCTTCGTAAGTAAATAAATAAAAGTGTAGATCTTGAGGAATAGTGATGCCCGCTGAATGGGTTTCTAGTCAGCCTGAAAATAGAAATTATCTGTCACCTGTTGGTTTCAAGATGAAGATTGAAATCTTCCCTGGTGTGGATTTCTTTTGTCAGACTGCAAACATTCCTGGGATCTCTGCAGTAGTGCAAGAGGTATCAACAGCACGTAGGAGACTTCCTATCCCTGCGGCTGGTGGCACTTCCTTTGATGACTTAACTGTACAGTTTTTGATTGACGAAGATCTTAAAAACTATTTGTCTCTCTGGAACTGGATTAACGACACCACCTTAGCATACGAACCAGGCGGAAAGGAGGACCCTCAGTTCTCTAACGCACAACTCTTTGTGCTGACAAATAACTTTAATACGAACTTCGTTGTCAACTTTGATAGCCTGTTCCCAGTTAGTTTGTCAACCGTACCTTTCAATGCAGGTGCGAATGATGTAGAATACCTTGTAGGAACCGCAACGTTCAAATACGGGTTCTATGAATTCTTGAATACAGCATCACGTAAGTATGTCCCTTGATCAATTGAAGGAGATGTGGAAGGAAGATTCCGCAATCCTAGATGGTAATGATGGTTATCCCGATTTTCTAAAAGCAAGTAACGAGACTCCTTATCTCCACTCAAAATACCTGGAGCTGGCTTGCGACTACAAATCAAAACTTATCGACCAGGAGTTTGCTTTCAAGTTTCTCTACAAAGAGAAATGGATGTACTACAAAAAGAAAGCTCCAGCGTCGGCATATAAAGATGTGCCCTTTGACCTGAAGCTCACTACTAAGGATGAAGTAGAGATGTTTCTTGATGCGGATCAAGATCTAGCCAAGATCACCGCAAAGATAAAGTATTATCAGATGATTGGATTCTTTCTAGAGTCTGTTCTAAAACAAATCTCTGCCCGTCAATATCAAATCAAAAACGCTATTGAGTGGGAGAAGTTTAGGAGTGGCGGACATTAAACTACAGAAGAAGAATGAAGTCTACAACGTTGTAACAACGGAGCCTCACATTCACAGGGAACTATCAGAGTACTTTACCTTTGAAGTTCCCGAAGCAAAGTTTATGCCCCTATACCGTAACAAGGTTTGGGATGGAAAGATTCGTCTTTACTCCCCTGGTAACGGTGAGATATATGGCGGACTGACTGAACACTTGATCCAGTGGTGCAAGACAATGCGCTACACGATGGAGTACGAAGAAAACAAATACTTTGGATTGCCTGATGAAACTAATGACGAGATTACTCTCTCTGGCATTAGAACTTTTATGCAAGGCATCACTAAGTTCGAGCCAAGAATCTACCAGATTCAAGGTGTCTACGAAGCCCTGAAATACAATCGCAAACTGCTGCTGAGCCCAACTGCCAGCGGTAAGTCCCTGATGGTTTACGGCATTGCAAGATTCCACGTCGCTATGAAGCGCCGAGTTCTTCTCATTGTTCCAACCACAAGCTTGGTAGAACAGATGTACAAGGACTTTGAAGAATATGGATGGAATGCTAGCAAGCATTGTCACAAGGTATATGCTGGTAGAGATAAGTACGTAGATTCTAACGTGATTATCACCACTTGGCAATCAATCTACAAAGAACCGCGCAAATGGTTTGAACAGTTTGATTGTGTCATTGGTGATGAAGCTCACCTCTTTAAGTCTAAGTCTTTGACAAAGATTATGACAAAGCTACACGGATGTAAATACCGTGTTGGTTTTACAGGCACGCTCGACGGAACACTCACTCATAAGTGGATCTTGGAAGGCTTGTTTGGTCCGTGTGAGCAGTTGGTTAAAACCAAGGATCTTATGGAAGGTGGTTATCTTACACCACTTAAAGTTAAATGTCTAGTGTTAAAACACGAGTGGGGGACATTTGATTCGTATCACGATGAGATCGATTACCTAATTACCCATACGAAACGTAACAATTTAATCAAGAATTTATGCCTGGATGTATCAGGTAATACGCTTGTGCTATTCAATTACGTGGAACGCCACGGTGAGCCATTATATGAATTGATAAATAACTCAACAGAGCGGAAAGTATTTTTCGTTCACGGCGGTGTTGATGTAGAAGACCGAGAAGAAGTCCGCAGAATTACTGAGACTGAAACAGATGCGATTATTATTGCATCCTACGGAACGTTCTCTACTGGGATCAACATCAAAAAGTTGCACAACGTAATTTTTGCCTCACCCTCCAAGTCGCGTATTCGCAACTTACAGTCCATTGGACGGGTGTTGAGAAAGTCTAAAGATAAACACGTAGCCACTCTCTACGATATCGCTGATGATATTACAAGGGGAGAGTGGAAGAACTTTACTTATAAACATTTTGAAGAACGTCTCAAAATTTATCACGAAGAAAAATTTGATTATGAGATTATCAAAGTACGTACCAAGTTTTAGCCTATGCAAGACCCATTACAAAACCCGTTTATCGGGATAGTTAAATTAGAAACAGGTGAAGAGATAATCGCGCAAGTACATTATTCTGAAGATGATAATGTTATTTGTTTGCAGAACCCGATGATCGTCATCGAAGCAAACAGTTCTGACAAGAGCACGATGATCAAAGGGTTCAAACTTGATCTCTGGATCAAGTCAGCAATGGACCCCGACGAGATTTTTCTCATCAATCCTGATAGAATACTTACGTGCACGGAAGCGAACCCTGCCATCTCCAAGTTCTACGAGGAGAGCATTCCATACGTGTTCCGCGCCGCTACACCGAACAAGACCTCACCTACTAAAGAGATGGGATCTATAGGTTCTGTAGATAAAGCCAGAATGCTCTTTGAGAAACTGTATAAAAGCTAGCTCTGGTGTTTCTCAACAGCGACACTGTTATTATAAGGATATTCAGAGTAGCTGTCAAGCCCTTGTGGCGTGTGTTATAATACTTACATCGAAATCAAAACATATGGCAAAAGTTAAAACCGAGTATTACGTTAATAACAAGGAATTTCTTGCTGCCATTGTGGAGTATCGAGAGCAAGTTGCTTTTGCTAAAAAGAATGACCTACCCCGTCCTCGTCTTCCTCGATACATCGCTGAGTGCTTTCTAAAGATCGCTACTCATCTTTCTTATAAGCCTAACTTCGTGAACTATATGTTCCGTGAGGATATGGTTTGCGATGGCATTGAAAATTGCCTCCAGTATGTTGACAATTTCGATCCTGAGAAGTCTAAGAATCCGTTTGCATATTTCACCCAGATCATTTATTATGCATTCCTGCGTCGAATCCAGAAGGAGAAGAAGCAGCTAGAGATACGTACCAAACTGATTGAACGTTGCGGTCACGAACAAGTGTTGCACTCAGATCGATTTGATGGTAGTATGTCTGGGATGAACGAATCTGATTCGGGACTCAATTCCATTAAAGAAAACATTGAGATTAGAATGTCGCGATGAAGGTTGCTGTAATTACGGATCAGCACTTCGGAAGTCATAAGGGTAGTCAGATTTACCTAGATTTCTACAAGAAGTTCTACGATAATATCTTCTTCCCTTACCTCAAGAAACACAAGATCACTCAGGTCTTGGATCTTGGTGACACTTTCGATAACCGTAAGAGCATCGACTTTGTTTCTCTTGAATGGGCTAAGGAGAACTACTATGATGTTCTCCGCGATATGGGCGTCACCGTCCATACCGTAGTCGGCAATCACACTGCATATTACAAGAACACGAATAAGGTTAACACTGTTGACCTGTTGCTCAAAGAATATGATAATGTGGTTGTGTACAAAGATGCCACTGATGTAGTAATTGGTGGCACCAGCGTACTCTTTGTTCCTTGGATTTGTGCAGACAACTATGACGTGTCCCTTAAGGCAATTCGTAACTCTGCCTCCAAGGTTGCAATGGGTCATCTCGAACTCAGTGGGTATCTTGCTCGCCCTGGTTTCCGCTATGACAGTGGAATGGACGCTAACCTCTTTTCTGACTTTGATGTTGTCCTGAGCGGACACTTCCACCATAAGAATTCCAAGGGCAATGTAACCTATCTGGGTAACCCATATCAGATGTACTGGAATGATCACGGTGACACACGTGGCTTCCACATCTTTGATACTGAAACTCTCAAAATTCGTATGGTCAAGAACCCGTACGAGATCTTCGCGAAGATTTATTGGGATGATTCAGCAGACGCACCTGCAAAGATTGATCCTGCAGACTACAAAGATAAGTACGTCAAAGTAATCGTAGAGCAAAAGTCTAACTATTCAGACTTTGAACTTATGCTCAACAGCCTGTATGATGCTGGTGCTCTCGATGTAAAAGTAGTTGAGAAGGTTGGAGTGTTTGATGATCCTGATGCTAATGAACTGGACGTCAAAGACACACTCACCTTACTCGATGAATACTTAGATGAAGTGACTGTAGACGTGGACAAGACCTCACTTAAGAGTCTTATGAAGTCGCTATATATTGAATCTTGTGAAGTAGTGTAGTGTTCATCATCACATTAGAAGGTCACGAAGGAGAGGGCGCTTACGCTGTACACGATGAGTATGGCGAAAACGTCCTCTATTTGTTTGTTGACAAGGATGACGCTATGCGGTATGCTGGGTTACTGGAAGCGGATGACTTCCCTCCTATGGCTGTAACTGAGATACCAGATAAACAGGTTATCTCTACGTGTGAGCACGTGAACTGTAAGTACAGCATCATAACTCCTGACGAACTAGTAATCCCTCCTCAAACTGATGATCCTGTTTCAGAAGATCCGTTGGAAGAATCTCCTTAGTACTGGAGATACATTTACTGAAGTAGAGATCGATAAAGTTAGAACAAATCTTATCGTAGGTACGAACGGTGCTGGTAAGTCCACAATCCTAGATGCATTTACCTTTGGATTGTTTGGTAAACCGTTTCGCAAAATTAACAAGCCTCAATTAGTCAACAGTGTCAATGAGAAGGGCACTCTAGTTGAGATTGAATTTAAGATTGGCAGTAGAGAATATCTGGTGCGTCGTGGCATCAAACCAAACATCTTTGAGATCTACCAGAACGGTAAGATGTTTGACCAGAATAGTTCTGCAGTAGATCAGCAGAAGAACTTTGAGCAGAACATTCTGAAACTGAACTACAAGTCATTCACACAAATTGTGGTGTTGGGTAGTAGCACATTCGTGCCGTTTATGCGTTTGCCTTTGGGTCAGCGCAGAGAAATCATTGAAGATCTCCTAGATATAAATGTATTCTCTTCAATGAATGAGGTCCTCAAGGCTCGTCTCAAGACGATCAAGGACGCTGTGCATACGCACGAACTTAATTCACAAAGTGTGAAAGAGAAGATTGAACTTCAAAAGGGTTTTATCCTACAACTGGAGGAAAAGAAAGATAAAGACATCGAACTCAAGAAGAAACAACTCCGTGTAATTCTTGACCAGCAAGATTCTTGTCGCGAAAAGATCTCAGACGCTAATACTATGATATCTGAGATCAACGAAAAGATCGTAGCCCTCAACAATCCTGAGAAACGCAAAAACGATCTTGTGGATCTTGCTCGTAAGCTTCAACGTAAGATTACCAAAATCACAGGTGACAAACGTTTTTATGAAGACAGCGCGACTTGTCCTACCTGTAAGCAATCCATTAGTGAGGACTTTAAACGTGAGCAAATTGCAACACTCGACGGAAAGATCCGAGAGGTCGAAGCAGCGTTTGATGACATCGATCAACGCCTTACTGAAATTGTTTCACCGTTAGATCAACTTTCCCAATACACTGACGCTATTCGTCAGTGCACCGAAGTCACTTACACTGAGGAGGGTGTTTATACACAACTGAATAGTCAGAGGAAAGGACTGCAGAAAGAGATAAAAGATCTTTGCAGCGAAGAGTCTTCCATCAAGGATGAGGCTAAGAAGCTTTTAGAAATGCACGAGTCTCTCAAGGCAGTCACCTCTGATCTTATAGAATCCCGTAAGCAACTTGACCTGCATAATACAGCAGGTCTTCTATTGAAGGACTCTGGTATCAAAACTCGCATCATTAAGAAGTATCTTCCAGTGATGAATAAACTGATCAACCAGTACTTAAATAAGTTGCAATTCTTCTGTAACTTCACATTGGACGAAGAGTTCAAAGAAGTTCTGAAGTCGCGGTACATCGACGAGTTCAGTTATGAAAATTTCTCGGAAGGAGAAAAAGCTCGCATTGACATCAGCCTTCTGCTTACTTGGCGTGCTGTTGCTAAGCTTAAGAATAGCGTGGATACTAATCTTCTAATCCTGGACGAGATCTTTGACGGATCTCTTGACACAGTGGGGTCCGATGAGTTATCCTTCATCTTACGGACGTTCAACGATAAGTCGAACGTCTATGTGATCTCCCACAGGGACAACCTCAATGACAAATTCCAAAGAGTCTTCCAATTTTCCAAACCACAAAATTTTTCAAAGCTTGAGATCTTGGAGAGCGGAGGACCAGACAGTCTCAAAGGAGAATAAAATGGCAGTATCTGATCAGGTTAAATTTGAACTCGACGAAGCACAGCGTCATCTTCGTGATGCTCTGGCATTCGCCGCTCGTTCTGAATCCGCATTCATTGTCAACCAAATTGGTGAGATGATTTTCAATGTGGAGCATATGCAAGAACTCAATGACATCTTGACTGACATCGATGCTTGATTTCTTTCCTGTGTTTGCTAGCCCCTTCTTCAAGGGGCGAGTTGAGGTTCCTTGGGATGCAGTTGCATACTGGATGAATGAATCTCACACTAAGGAAAGCGCACAGGTATCAAACAGAGATGGATGGCAGTCAGAAAGTTTTCGTACACATCCCCAAACTAAAACTCTAGAGGAGTTTCTTCAGAGAGCACTTCCTGCTTTCAAACAGTTAGATATGTGGGTCAATGTGAATCGAAAAGGTTCTTTCAATGTCCAGCATATGCACCCAGGAAATGATCTAGCATTTGTTTGGTATCTTACAGATGCATCAGGGCTGCAATTACAGAACCCAAACATCTTTCAGCAGTTTCATATCTTGAAAGAGTTTGATCACGATCAAGGTTCTGTCTACGAAGCAATCAATTTTACTAATGCTGCTGGTGACATTCTGATATTCCCAGCGCATATAAACCATAAAGTATTACCAACTGAAGAGGACATCAGGATTTCCGTTGCAGGAAACCTGAGATGGACACCTCAGGAAGTGGCACCGTCAACCTTCGACTCGTAGTCGGAGGTTTTATAATATATGCATACAGACGGAGACCAATGCGAGAGGCTTCACACCACGAGATCAAAGGCAATCTTGCTCGCCTGCTTGCCAGCGAGAACCTGACTGTCATTCACAAAGCAGTCAAGACTGCATCGTTCGACGTGAACAAGCGTGTTCTGACCCTGCCTATCTGGCAAGGCATCAGCAATCGTGTGTACGATATGCTTGTCGGTCACGAAGTGGGTCACGCACTCTTCACACCTAACCGTGATATGACTGACTTTGGGTGCCCTCAAGGTTATGTCAATGTGACTGAGGATGCTCGCATTGAGAAGTTGATGAAGCGTAAGTTCCTTGGTCTTCGCAAAGATTTTTACGAAGGTTACAAGCAACTTCACTCAGCAGATTTCTTTGAGATTGAAGACCGAGATGTCAATGAGATGTCTTTTGCTGACCGTGTGAATCTGCATTTCAAGATTGGTCTCTTCCTTCCTATCGAGTTTTCGATCGAAGAGCAACACGTTGTCGCCCTGGTTGAGAACGCAGAAACCTTTGAGGATGCTGTTGAAGCAGCACGCCTGATGTGGAATATGCGTAACAAACCTCAGGAGGAGACCCTACAAGCGCCTGTGAGCGGTTCTGAGGAAGGTCAGCAGCCTGAGTCTCCTACGGACCAGGAAGGCGGCATAGAAGCGGATTCTGAAAAAGGCAACTCAGAACCTCAAGAACCTACTTCTTCTACAGAAGAAGATAAAGAAGAAGGTGATGGTGGTGAAGAGGACGTTACTACTCAGGAAGCCTTCTCTGGTAACCTGGAAGATATTGCTAGCGAGTCATCGTACGAAGAAGTTCACACCATCGACATTCCCAATTTCGATATTGAGAAGGTTGTTGTTGACAACTTCGAGTATCAATCACGTTGCCGCGAACACTATTCCAGTCACCACTATCAAGAGTACGTAGAAATCGCAGATCAAGAGTATGCAAACTACAGAAAGAAAGCAGCCAGAGAAGTCAACTACCTCGTCAAAGAATTCGAGTGTAGAAAGTCTGCTAGTGCTTATGCTCGTGCTTCTGTATCTCGGACTGGAATTCTGGATACAAGCAAACTACATACTTACAAATACAATCAAGACCTCTTTAAGAAGGTAACCGTTCTGCCTGATGGTAAGAACCACGGTCTGATTGCATTGGTTGATTGGTCTGGATCTATTGGAGCTACTGCTCACAATATGATCAAGCAGTTGTTGAACATTGCTTGGTTCTGTAAGAAAGTTCAGATTCCTTTCAATGCATATCTGTTCACAACTGAGTGGGCACGCTATGAAGAGAACGATGTCAATAGCGAAGAACCATTCAAGTATGCTCTTGGTGAAAACTTCCACTTGATCAATGTCATCAGCAGTGATGTTCCTGCATCAATGTTTGAAGATCAACTGAAGTATCTGTTCAGGATGTCTGCTTACTACACAGCCTATGACGGTCCTTCCCCTTGGATCGGTGCTCGTGGACTGGGTATTCCCCTTGGTTTGAACCTTGGTGGCACTCCTCTTTCTGATGCTATTGTCTCGCTTCACTCACTTATTCCTCAATTCCGTAAAACTTACGGTGTTGAGAAGCTAAATGTAATTGTACTCACTGATGGTGAAGCATCAGCTGGACAGTACACTACCGATACCCCTTCTTATCGTGACGAAGAACGTATGCATCGCCGTCGGGTTGAGCATCGCGCTGCACTTCGTAACCGTAAACTAGGAACTGTCTACAAGGTTTTCGGTGGTGACTATATGTCCAACATCAAAATCTATCTCGAAGACGTAAAGAACACATTCCCTGACACCAATATCGTATGCTTCCGCATCATCGAATCTCGTGATGTTACTCCGTGGATTCGTCACGCTGCAGGTCTTGTCGGTATTGAAAACGTGGACACCTTTAGAAAGGTTCTGCAGAAGCAGAAGACTGCAATCGTCCCCAAGGGTCTGGGCTACGATGCGTTCTACTTGATCCCTGTCAAGTCTCTCGCTCAAGATACAGAGTTTGATGTTGCTGATGATGCCTCTAAGGCACAGCTTCGCAATGCTTTCAAGCGATCCCTAACCGCTAAAGCAGTCAACAAAAAAATTCTCAGTTCTTTTGCTGAGATGGTCAGTTGAGCAACTGCACACTCAGGGGGTGAAAACCCCCCAATCTCTCCTATAATCAATTCATACAAAACAAAGCAACCAATGTCCATCGTTTCTGATCTCCGTGACATCTACGGCAACAACATCACTGCAACTGAGGTCAAGAAGTACGCTCGTGATCGTGGCATCTCTTACCCTACTGTCACTCGTAAACTTGAGCAGTACAAAGTCAAGCGTGGTACTTGGAATTTGACCATTGCTGAAGAATTGGAGAAAGCCCTGTCAGTTGCAGCAATCCCTGCTGTACAACAAAACCTTGTTCCTTCTGCAGATCCCAACTTCATTCCCTTCGGTAACTTTAATCGTGTCAAAAAGATTCTTAAGAGCTCTGTATTTTACCCACTCTTTATTACTGGACTTAGCGGAAACGGTAAGACTGTCTCGGTTGAGCAAGCGTGTGCGCAACTGGGTCGGGAACTGATTCGTGTCAATATCACTATCGAAACGGACGAGGATGATCTCATCGGTGGTTTCAGGTTGGTCGATGGTAATACTGTTTGGCATAATGGTCCTGTCATTGAGGCTCTTGAGCGAGGTGCTGTTCTTCTCCTTGACGAGATCGACCTCGCTTCTAACAAAATTCTGTGCCTTCAGAGCATTCTTGAAGGCAAGGGGGTGTTCCTCAAGAAAGTGGGACGCTGGGTCACTCCTGCTGAGGGGTTCACGGTGGTTGCTACTGCCAACACGAAGGGCAAGGGTTCTGATGACGGACGTTTTGTCGGGACCAACGTACTCAACGAAGCCTTCCTTGAGCGTTTCCCGCTGACCTTCGAGCAGGAGTATCCCACCACTGCTGTTGAGGTTCGTATCCTGAACAAGATCTGTAAAGATCAAGATTTCACTCAGCGTCTTGCTGACTGGTCTGACATCATCCGCCGTACCTTCTATGCTGGTGGTATCGACGAGGTGATCAGCACCCGTCGTCTGGTCCACATCGTCCAAGCGTACAAGATCTTCAACGATCGTCTTGAGGCAATCCAGTTGTGTCTCAACCGTTTCGATGACGAGACCAAGCAAGCATTCCTGGATCTGTATTCCAAGGTCGATGACAAAGTTGATGTTGCTGAGGGAGGTGAAGAGTGATACAATGGAAATTCCTGAATCCTTTATCCACAAAGCACCTAATGGGTATGAATACGAGGCAGTTCGCAAGAAGGCTAATGTCATATCAATTTGGACTGTATATCGCAGTGGGTTTACTTACAATGGTAACAATCCCTCTCGTTGTATCTGGGGTTTCTACGACACCAAGCGAGACATCTACTACAGTCCCATCAACCACAAGCGAATTGGTAACCCCATAGACATCAAAGATACGACACCGTATACTGCGATGCCTAAACCTAAACCTAGGATTTCACTCTTAGACTTTGCATTATGAACAAGTACAATGAAGACAAAATTATTTCTGAGCTCCGTGATTACATCAGCTCTACTTACAACCAGCATTATTCGGCTGGTGATGACAAGATCCAAACCCTGGATCTGATCGAAGCTTGCGGTGACGGCGAAGCATTCTGTAGATCAAACATTCTTAAGTATGCTTCCCGTTACGATAAGAAAGGTACCGCAAGGCGTGACTTAATGAAGATCTTGCACTATGCTGTTCTTCTAATGCACTTCAACGACAAAAACGCCGCCCCTCGCGAAGAGTATCCTCAATGACCAAAGTTCTTATTACACCATTGACCCACGCGGTCCTGAAGAACTACAACTCCATCAACAACAGCCTGGTTGTAAAGAAGGGCAATGTTGTTAAGACCATCAGCAATGCAGAGAACATCATTGGATCTGCAGAACTTGACGTCGAGTTCCCTCAGGACTTCGCTATCTATGATCTCGGTAAATTTCTGAACGCTATTGAATTGTTCAGGGACCGTGATCACGAAGCAGTCTTGGTGTTTGACAATCCCAATTACGTTACGATTACTTCTGAACCATCCCGAGGTCGTCGTATCAAATACTTCTTTAGTGATCCTGCTATCACTATGCGTGTGAATCCTGATCGAGAGATCAAGTTTCCTGAGCACAACATTAACTTCACCATCGATGAAGATTCACTTGAATCACTTCGTAAGGCATCCCGTATCTTTACTCTGCCTGACGTTACTGTTAATGCTAGTCAAGATTCTATCTCTCTTCAGGCGAGAGACAGGGATGATGAAACCACAAACGTCTGCGACCAAGTTGTACGTGGTTCCAGCGATGGAGAATACCAGCTGGATTTTAAGATGGACAACCTCCTCGTGATGGGTGAGTACAAAGAGTACAACGAAGATGGTGAACTCGTCGTCACCTCTGGTGACTATGATGTGGAAGTATCATCTCGTATGATTTCTAAGTGGACGCATAACAGCATCCCTGTTCAGTATTTTATTGCGCTTGAGCCTTGAACAAACAATTCCTTTGGGTAGAAGAGTACCGTCCTCGCAAAGTTGAGGACTGTATCCTACCTCCTAATCTCAAAAAATCGTTTCAAGAGTTTGTAGATGCAGGTGAGTTCCCTAATCTCCTCCTTTCGGGCACTGCTGGTGTGGGTAAAACATCAATCGCCAGGGCTCTTTGTGATGAGTTGGGTGTTAGCACTATTGTTATTAACGGTTCTGACGAAGGACGATACCTCGATACCGTCAGAACACGAGTCAGAAACTTTGCTAGTTCAGTCTCTCTGAGCGGTTCTAAGCATAAGTGTGTCATCATCGATGAGGCTGACAATATGACTCCTGATGTGCAGTCATCACTTCGTGCTGCCATTGAGGAATACCAGAACAACTGTCGCTTTATCTTTACTTGTAACTACAAGAATAAGATCATCTCTCCTCTGCAGTCTCGCTGCTCTAACTTTGACTTTACTCTGAAGAAGAGTGATGCTCTGGAACTTCAGGGTCAGTTCTTCCTGCGGGTTAAGAAGATCCTGAAGGAGAATGGTGTCACTGCTGAAGACAAGGTTCTGGTCAAACTGATCCAGAAGCATTATCCTGACTGGCGTCGCTGTCTCAACGAACTGCAGCGCCACGCTGCTAGCGGTGAGATCGACAGTGGCATTCTCACCGACGTTGGTGAACTGGATGTATCGCAACTGGTCAAAGCCTTGAAGGGCAAAGAGTTCAACACCGTTCGTCAGTGGGTGGTTGAGAACCTAGATAATGATCCGAACATCATTCTCCGTAAGGTGTATGACGTTCTGAGTACTGTCCTAGTCGGACAGTCAGTGCCTCAATTAGTGCTTATAATAGCGGAGTACCAATACAAGAGCAGCTTCGTTGCTGACCAGGAGATCAACCTCCTTGCTTGTATGACTCAAATTATGGTTGAGTGCCAGTTCAAATGATCCAACGTCACCAAGTCAAGTCCAAGTGGTATTATTACTTCTGGGGCACGTGCACTGTCGCTGTTGTCGCAGGGCAGATGTACGTTGGCGTGGGCTACCGTCAACTAGCTGAGGCGGTATGGAATCTTATCGACACCGTTTCAATTATCCGAGAAGCATCTGAAGATGGAAGTAGTTCGTAGTTATCAATGTGAGAACCTCCTTGACCTCGTAGAGACCTATACAGTTGATTGCGACTGGAAGGTTCTCCTGACTGAAGCTAGGACTTGTCTTGGTTTATGGGAATCATCTATTGCCCACAAAGCAACGTCGTCTATGCACGGCAAAGCAGATGAGTGGGATATGTCGATGAGTAAAAACGCATATAATCTCATCTCTCTGTCATCTACGATGCCAGAGTTTTTTAGTTTGTGGAATCAAGTTTTTAGAAACATCAGGAAGTATCCTGGACTTGAAACCAAACCTCTGTGGATTCACGCTTGGATGAATGTCCACCGTGCTGAGCAACTGGGTAAGATGTCACTGGGGTGGCACAACCATAGTTACTGTGGCTATCACGGATTCATTCACCTGAGTCAAAAGGAAACCACTACAGTATTTTCTAATGTAATTCCTCAGTCATTTGAGGAGAGAGACGAGCATACACTTTGGTATTTGGATGCTGAAGATAGAACAAAACATCCGTTGGATGAAACCATCACAGATGTTATTCGTATAGATAACCAGCAAGGTTTACAGTACATCGGTCCTGGACCGTTGATGCATAAAGTAATCCCTGGTGACTATCCTGGAGTTCGTGTTAGTATTGGTTACGATATTATCGACGACCTCAACTGGTTGCCCCTGGAGCAATGTCACTCTGACAAGGGTTTATGTCAATTCTACCCCGTCTTTGAGCGCCAGGAAGATTTGTTTAACACCAAACTAATTCCTATCCCTGTATATGGCTGAGCAAAAGTTCTACACTGTGAGTGCAGATTGGGACGTACTTATGACTGAGTGCGCCAAGGTTCACAGACTGTGGGAAAAACTCATCAAACCTGATGTTCCTCCTGGTTTTGATATGACACTATCAAAGAACAGGTATAACCTCATTACTCTGTCAACACCGTTGCCAGAGTTCTATTATTTGTGGGACCAGGTTTTTAAAAATATCAGATCTTATTACGATTCATCCACTGATCCTCTGTGGATTCACGCCTGGATGAATGTACATCGTAATGAAGATCTAGGAAAAGAATCTCTGGGTTGGCATACCCACGACTATTGTAACTATCACGGCTTCATTCACTTAAGTGACAAAGAGACTGATACTATCTTCAAGAACAATTTGATTGTCAAGAACAAGCGTGGTATGCAGTATCTTGGACCTGGCAATATTGAACATAAAGTATCACCTTGTGGGTTTAGTGGAATCCGTGTTAGTATAGGGTATGATATTCTTGACGATCCCCGTGATGTTCACTTCGATCAAGAGATCTTCGTGCCCATCTTTCCTTCGATATGAAAAAGTTTAAGACACCACTGAGGTATCCTGGAGGTAAGTCCAGAGCGACTAAGATCCTTCTGGATTACATCCCACAAAAGTATGACGCATATACTGAGGGATTTCTTGGTGGTGGATCTATGGCTATCGCTCTGACCAAGGCGAACCCCAACCTCAAGGTGACTGTCAGCGACCTCTACACGCCCCTGTACGCCTTCTGGTTGACCCTTAGGGACCTTGGACCTACCCTGCAAGATCATCTCTTCCAGATCAAGACCTTCCTGAACCGTCACGAAGAAGAGGAAGATCGATTCAAAGCCCACCGTGAGGCATTTGATAAAGCGAAGCAGCAACTCGCTGAGGACAACTGTGGTGTATACCAGCAGGCAGTGAACTTCTATATCTGTAATAAGTGTTCCTTCTCTGGTCTTAGTGAGGGTAGTTCATTTTCTAAGCAAGCATCCAAGCAGAATTTTACTTTCAATGGTATCAACTCTCTTACGTTCTATCACCAGGCTATTGCAAAATGGCAGATCCTTAATGATGATTATGCAGATGTCATTTCCGAGGACGCATTCAACTTTCTTGATCCCCCATATCTGATCAAGGATAATCTCTACGGTCGCAAAGGTGATATGCACAAGCAGTTTGATCACGTGCGTATGGCAGAAACCCTTAAGAATTTCAAGGGAAAGACAATGATCACTTATAATAGTTGCCCTGAAGTGGAGGAACTCTACCCCACATTCAGCAAACTCAAGTGGGATCTGACCTACACAATGCGATCTACAGGCACCTATGGAGCAGACCAAGACAAACGTAAAGAACTTTTGTTGGCTAACTATACTGTAGACAACGCTTCAAAGGAGTGGTACATCTGATGGGAAACATTATTGCTCGCGCACAGGGCGGTCGTGCTCAGATTGTAGACACCTCTGCAGGTGTCCTTCAGACCTTCGGGGTCGATGTGCAAACCGCTATCATACAGGGCGGTGAAGTTGTAGTAACTCTAACCAATGGAAAAACTCAAATCTATCGATTCAACGCAAGTGGAAGAACAGTCTTCGGACCAGTCCGAACCTTCTAGTTTCAAACTTCCTTTTGGTGCCACCTGGATTACTAACTGGGCTTACTATCAAGGCGAAGAACGCCTGGGTCAAGTTCGTTTCTTCAAGACACGCTTCGGATTGTATAGCAGTGTCAGTGAGGTTACCCCTACAGGTAAAACTGTCATCACTGGTCTAGATAAAGAAGCAGTGATCGATATGACCTACTGGCATCTCAAGTGGGCAGAGGATGGCTACGACGGCGAACAAGCAGTGTTCGATGGTGTTGTCGGTGGCAAACTCTAAGTTCCTTGACATCTGGAAGTATTCGTTAGGGAGTTTCTCTGATGACAAGACGAAACCATATGATAACTACGTTGTTATCGTACGTAGCGTTATACTCATTTCTTATTTGGTTACTAATCTTTTTATTATTAGCGGGGTGATCCGACATTGGAACTCAAAGACTACCTGTACTCAATCAACCAGTCTAAAAAAGACATCTGGGATCCCGACAATCACAAAAACTACCCACCCTTTGTGATCAATCGGTGCCTCTCAGGTCATCTTGATTGCATTCTTCACGTCAATGAGATGAATAAACATCATCATCTTGACAAGAAATTGCAGTACGATTATTACATAAATACCCTGAGACCAAGGAAGAGGTTCTCTCCTTGGATGAAACAGTCAAAAATTGATGATCTTGACGCTGTTAAAACTTACTATGGATATAGTAATGAAAAAGCACGCCAGGCTCTAGCAATTTTGACCACCTCTCAGATTGCTGAGATAAAAAAACTAATCGATACTGGTGGCAGTAAATGAGTGAAGAATTTGTACAATGGGATGAGCAACAGATGGTTGAAGTTGCTCTAAAGGAACCTGATGATTTCCTTAAAGTGAGAGAGACACTTACCAGGATCGGTGTAGCCTCTCGTAAAGAGAAAAAGATTTATCAGTCTTGTCACATTCTCCATAAACGTGGCAAGTACTACATCGTTCACTTCAAAGAGCTGTTTGCATTGGATGGCAAGCAGACAAATCTGAGCATCAATGATGTTCAGCGTCGTAACCGTATTGTTCAACTTCTGGTAGACTGGGGTCTGGTTGACATCACTCCAGAAAGTCTGGTGAAGATTGAGAACGTAGCACCACTCAATCAAATCAAGGTGCTCTCCTTCAAAGAAAAGGGTGAGTGGATACTTGAGTCCAAGTACAATATCGGGAAGAAGAAAACTGCGGAATCTTAATTATGCTTTCTCTAGATCAATTCCGTGACAGGATTGTAACTCCTGAACGGCTTGAAAAACTTTTTGAAATTAACCCTAACCGAAAGGAATACATCGAGAAGATGTCTCCTGACTTTGACTACAGGTACATTGTCATTGAAGACGCTCTGATGAATCCTTATGACGTTAGGGATTTTCTGATTAACGGTGCCTATATGGCAGGCACCAACGATCTAAACCCCACTAAGACTGGTGCTCCTGGTATGCAGCAACCAGTTGCTAACGAGTGGGCTAAACCATATATTCAATACCTTCGTAATCTTCTGTTCCATAAAAAGATTACTACCAAAGATATTACCTGGCACGATTTTCATTGCTATAACAATGTCTTCTGGAAAGGGATGAAGTCTATCGATAGTAACTATCGTCCTCACGTAGACCCAGGTGACTTTGCATTCAATCTGTATCTTACAGATGATATGGTAGATGATGGTACAGCAATGTATTCATTGAACGTCGGTAGTAAAAAGTTTATGGATGTTCGTGAGATGCAAGAGAATGCCGAGTTGCGTTCTTCTACTATCGCATCTATTATGGACATCGACAGAGTTGGTGTCGGGCAACTGGACGACTGGAAATGCTTCAAGGGTGACGATGTTTACAACCTTGAGTGTGTTGTCCCTGGTGCTTTCAACCACATCTCTGGCTATCGTGGTTCTCTATTCCATAGTGCATATTATGATGATCAAAAGTATCCTGATGGACACGTTCGGTTTTCCCTAGTAGCGATGCTCTCAGTTACTAACCCTCCAGCGGGTAAATCATCCTTTATCACTAAAAAATCAGAAGATCCCGAGTACCAAGATGGCAAAAAACAGAGTTAAAATCATTTACGAGGATTGTGATCCTTCTAAGGCAGATGATACATCACTGCCGTACACTGCATACCTTATAGAGTATATGCAAAGTGGTTTTAGGAAGTATGACATCGCTGTTTGTACAAAGACTGTAGACTTGTTTGATTATTATTACGACAAGTATAAGAAAGACTTTGTTAAATTTACTCAGAGTAATGGGAAGTGCAACCCAAAACTCTGGACAGCACCTAAATAGTTCGTCGCTTTCGTGCGACACGCTACGACGGATTCGCTACCAAAGTAGTAGGGGGGCTTGACGCCCCCTTTTTAATGCTCTATAATTAGCGCAACAAACAAGGGCAGACCTTCGGGTCGTACGCTCTAGGTTTGTGTTCTTTATGGTCCGTAGGACCGCCCCCTATACAATGTCACAACAAAACTTAAACGAAGTCTTTAACACGGCTCAAAGCAATGCAGACTTTCTGTCTGATCTCTGGAGACCAGAGTGCTGCGATCCCGCTAACTGGGCTTACGTTCCGAGTACATACGGAATTCCTGGAGTAGAACTGGTCGGTGGACCTGGGATGAAACTCTTCTCAGAACTCACCTGCTACGAGAACCCTGGTCGCAAGGAGCTGTCCTCTTCACAGGTTTCTGACCTGGTGGACATCCTTGAAACAGAGGGTATCCGTCCCGACCGAGGTTCAATGGGATACTATGACGTTGACGATAACTCCAACGTCAACAGCATCACCCGCCAACACGCGAGTGCTTCACTTGGTATCCCTGGCTGGATGTTCCAAGGTGTTCGTTTCGAGAACGAACTTGCGAAACTGCGTTTCGCTAACGCATCTAACTGGGTTGACAAGACCTACAACCGCCAACCCAACCCGAAGGACGTGCAGGTTGCAGTAACTTCTGCTCTCAGAATCCGCGTCGAATACGGTGAAACCATCGGTAAGAAGTCAGTCAAGGCAGAGATCGAGCTGCAAGGTGCTGGTCTTACTGACAAGCAGAAGTCTTCTCTGCTGAACAAGATCTGGGGAACCTTTGCGTTCAGCGCAGAAGTGAACCACGAGTCTCGTTTCGTTGACCTGAACAACGACACGATGGCGATGCTCTTGGACAAGATCCGTGAGGAGGATGACTGGATCAAGGACTACTGGGACAACGATGATGAGATCACCATCGCTGTGAACGCGAAGTCCTTTGAGGCACGTGTTGGTTCTATCCTTGCTTCTGCTGCTACCGCGACGGAACGGGAGAAGCCTCTGCACATCCTGTTCTCTGTCCCCATCCCCCAAGGGAAGGAGACCCTGGAAGTGAAGCGAATCAAGTTCTTCACGATGCACCTCGCATCGCTTGAGAAGCGCTTGCTGGACATCCAAGGTCTGAAGGACACTCCTGCTAACCGTGCTACGTTCGCCTGGAACCACCCTGATTGTGAGCACCGTGGCGTCAGTCAAGACACCACCAAAGAGGGCAACAGCCTGATTGAGGTGATGAATCGGGAATACAACTGATGTAAACCGAATAAAAAGGGGCGGTGTTCATCACCCCCCTTTTTTTATGTTCGGTTATAATTAGTAGTGATCGCCGTAAGGGATCACAAAACACAAACTCGCTTTTATAGGAGCTACTAAAATGGACCGCCTAGTACGTTATACTGCGTCGGATTTGCCCGACCTGATGGACAAGATCGTCAAGCATTCAATCGGTGCTGATGATTGGTTTGATCGACTTGGTGCACTGCACGAAACTACTAAGAACTATCCCCCTTATAATGTTGTCCACGAGAGCAATGTGAAAACCCGTATTGAGGTTGCACTCGCTGGATTCAAGAAATCAGAAGTCTTTGTCTACACTGAGCACGGCAAAATGTTTGTCGAAGGTCAGAAAGAAGACAAAGAAACAGATGTGAACTACAGCCATAAGGGCATTGCTCAGCGTAGCTTCACTCGCGCTTGGACTTTGACAGAGGACTGGAGAGTGGATGAAGTGCAGTTTGAAGATGGTTTGCTTTCCATCACCTTACAGAAAGTAGTACCTGAGCACTTCCAACGCCAGGACTTCCTCTAAATACGTGTGACTCCCTGCGTGCCACAACTGGACCCCTTGACGAAAGTCAGGGGGTCCTTTATAATCTAAGTTCATCCCAAAATATAAATGTCTATTCAACTAGTTTTGATGAAAAGCGGTGAGGATGTCATCGCTGATGTGTATGAGATGCGTGATGACGAGGGTCGCCCTCAGGCATTTATCCTTCGGGACCCCCAGATTGTTCGTATCAAACCCAATCTGGAAAAGCCTGAGGAGGGTCCTAACTGCACCTTTGAAAACTGGGTGCCGCTCTCCCCTAACAACCGTTTCCTGATCAAGGAAGGTGCATTCCTGACAATCACCGATCCCCTTGAACCCCTCAAAGCACACTTTATTGAACGATTCGGAGAAGAAGATGGAGAACTTACAGATCCTCCTGCTGAAGAACGACAAGGTGATCCTGACGCAACTGGCGGAGACGGCGGCTGAACTGCCAGGAGAACCTGATGTACTCCTCGTCAAACCCTATGAATTGGACGAGGACGGTAACTTGACACGGTTCCTGAAGGGTGTTACCATACAAGACGAGATGATGATCCACAGCGATTACATTCTCACTATTGTCGAACCCAACCAGCACCTAGTCAAAGCATACGATGAAATTCTACAAGAACGTTGACCAAGTTGGTGATCGTATTCTTGTTCGTGGTTATGATGGTGGGAGAGAAGTTCGTCTTCGTGACGAGTTCTTTCCCACTTTGTATGTAAAGGCTAAGGAGGAGACAGGGTACACCACACTAGAGGGTGATCCTGTTAAACCCATCAGACCTGGCACGATCCGAGAGAGCAGGCAATTTTGCGAACGCTATCAGGACGTGGAAGGTTTTGAGGTGTATGGGCACCAGACATATCTCTACCAATGGATCAATGAAAACTTCCCTGGTGAAGTTGAATATGATCCTAGTAAGATCCGCGTGTTTACGATCGATATTGAAACCGCAGCGGAAAATGGATTCCCAGACATCCGATCTGCTGATCAGGAGATCTTACTTATCACGGTTAAGGACAGCTTTACTGGAATCTATCACGTCTGGGGTTCCCAGATGTACAAGACTTCCAAAGCCGAAGTATCGTACACGCATTGTGCTAATGAGCAGGAGCTATTGCAGAGGTTCCTCGCTTGGTGGACCGAGAATTATCCAGATGTAATTACAGGTTGGAACGTCCAGCTGTTCGACGTACCTTACATTTGTAATCGTCTGTCTCGTATTCTTGGCGACAAGAATATGAAACTCCTTTCACCTTGGAAACTTCTACGCTCCCGTGAGATCAATATCCTCAACAGAAAGCAACTGGCTTTCGACGTATCTGGGATAACGGTGTTGGACTACCTGGATCTGTATAAGAAATTCACTTATACAAACCAGGAGTCCTATCGCCTTGATCACATTGCAATGGTTGAGTTGGGTCAGCAGAAGCTGGACCACTCTGAATTTGATACCTTCCGAGAGTTCTATACGAATGACTGGAAGAAGTTTGTGGACTACAACATCCACGACGTCCGTCTGGTTGACAGACTGGAAGACAAGATGAAGTTGATGGATCTTGCCTTCACTCTGGCTTACGATGCGAAAGTGAATATTGAAGATGTGTTTTCACAGGTACGTATGTGGGACGCAATCATCTATAACTACTTAAGTGATCGCAAGATCGTCATTCCTCCTAAGAATAGGAATGAAAAGTCAGACAAGTATGCAGGTGCTTATGTCAAAGAACCGACTCCTGGAATCTATGATTGGGTTGTCAATTTTGACCTTAACTCTCTGTATCCTCATCTCATTATGCAGTACAATATCTCGCCAGAGACCCTCTGGGAGACTAGACATCCTTCAGTTTCGGTCGATAAGATCCTAAACAAGGATGTAAGTATTGATGGTGACTTCGCAGTCTGCGCCAACGGTGCACAGTACCGTAAGGACGTGCGCGGTTTTCTACCTGAACTAATGGAGAAGATCTATGATGAACGTAAGCAATACAAGTCTAAGATGCTTGCTGCTAAGCGGGCGAATGAAGAGTCCCCGTCCCTTTCTTTACAAAAAGATATTAGCAGATACAACAACTTCCAAATGGCAAGGAAGATTCAACTCAACTCTGCCTATGGTGCTATCGGAAACGAATACTTCCGCTACTACAAGTTGGCTAATGCTGAGGCGATTACTCTCAGCGGTCAAGTCTCGATTCGCTGGATCGAAAACGAGATCAACGTCTATCTGAACAAACTGTTAGAGGGTGATGATTACCTCGAACGTAATAAGTACTTTGATTATGTGATTGCATCTGACACTGATTCAATCTATTTGAATCTTGGTCCTCTGGTTGAGAAGTTCTTTAAGAACAAGGATAAACAATCCATTGTCAAAATTCTGGATAAGATCTGCAAAGAGAAACTAGAGCCCTTCATCGACTCTAGTTACCAGGAACTTGCTAGTTACGTATCAGCATACGATCAGAAGATGTTTATGAAGCGAGAGAACATCGCTGACCGTGGCATCTGGACTGCTAAGAAACGATACATCCTTAACGTGTGGAACAGTGAGGGTGTTGCATATAAAGAACCTAAGATGAAGATTATGGGTCTTGAGACTGCACGATCTTCTGTTCCACAGTTCTTCAGGGATCGCCTGAAGAAGGCTTACAAGATGATTATGACCACTGATAATAATACGGTCATTGACTATATCAATCAGTGTAAGCAAGAGACTAGGAAAGCAACTCTCGCAGACATTGCTTTCCCTCGTGGTTGTAACAACATCCCAACCTATGCACACCCTCTTGAGATCTATAAGAAGGGTTGCCCTATCCACGTCAGGGGATCGTTGCTATACAACCACTACATTAAAAAGCACAAGGTTGAGAACAAGTACCCACGTATTCAGGAAGGCGAGAAGATTAAGTTCATCTACCTGAAGGTTCCCAATCCGATCCAAGAGAACGTCATCTCATTCTTCCAAGAGGTTCCTCGGGAGTTTGGGCTTGATAAGTTTGTGGATCACGATAAACAATTTGAAAAAGCGTTCTACGAACCCATCCGAAACGTGCTAGAATGCATTGGTTGGAAGCCTGAACGCCAAGGTAGTCTACTCGATTTTTTCTAATGTCTTTTCTGAATTCTGTCATCAAGGATCTGGGCAATGAATACGCTGCAGTTGTTACTGATGGCATTGCTGCAGGCGACACTGCTTCTTTCGTTGATACTGGGTCTTATATTTTTAACGCCCTGGTTAGCGGGTCGATTTATGGAGGTATTCCTTCCAACAAAGTTACAGCTCTCGCTGGTGAATCGAGCACGGGAAAGACTTTCTTTGCTCTTTCTATTGTTCGTCATTTTCTTGAGTCTAATCCTGAAGGCAACGTCATTTATTTTGAGTCTGAGTCCGCCATTTCTAAGCAGATGATGGAGGAACGTAACATTGACGTGGCACGTGTCGGTCTGGTTCCTGTAGTCACAGTGCAGGAGTTTCGTACACAGGCTATGAAGATTGTTAGCGAATACGAAAAACTCAAAGAAGCTGACAGACCTCCCTTGCTAATGGTCCTAGATAGTCTGGGTAACTTATCCACCTCTAAGGAGATGGAAGACTCCGCAGCAGGAAAAGACACACGAGATATGACACGAGCCCAAGTGGTTAAGTCTATCTTCCGTGTCCTGACACTAAATCTAGGTCGAGCGAATATACCCCTGCTAGTTACCAACCACACCTATGAGGTTGTGGGTGCTTATGTCCCTATGAAGGAGATGAGTGGTGGAACAGGTCTCAAGTACGCTGCTTCTAACATTATTTTCTTATCGAAGGCGAAGGAAAAAGACGGTACCGAAGTTGTTGGCAATATCATTACTGCCACGAATCGTAAGTCTCGCTTCACGAAAGAAAACAGTAAAGTAAAAACACGGTTGTTCTATGACGAACGTGGTCTTGACCGTTATTATGGACTTCTTGAACTGGGTGAACAGTATGGAGTCTTTGAGCGTGTTGGAAATCGAATTAAGATTGACGGCACCAGTGTATATCCCAAGCAGATTCTTGCTAACCCAGAAAAATACTTTACCGAAGATGTGATGCAAGCTTTGGATGAAGCCGCAGCAAAGGAGTTCAAGTACGGTAATGAATGAACGCATCGAGCGCACGATCTTGCGGAACCTCTTTAGAAATGAAGAGTTCTACCGCAAGGTCTTGCCTTTTATTAAATCTGATTATTATGAAGAACTAAATGAAAAAGTCATTTTTGAAGAGATCAGAAAATTCGCTGATAAGTATGACCGTCTCCCGACCGAGGAGGTTGTTCTTATTGAGGTCGAACGACGGACAGACGTTTCTGATCAGACGTTCGGTGAAGTCCGAAGTATCTGTCAGTCTTTCACGGATGTAAAAGAAGATCCTACGAAAGAATGGTTGACAGACGCCACTGAGAAGTGGTGTAAAGATCGTGCCATTTATCTGGCACTGATGGAATCTATTCGTCTGGCAGACGGAGACGATAAGGACGAGAAGAAGTCCCGTGATTCTATCCCTGACATTCTGAAGGAAGCCCTGGCGGTTTCTTTCGATGACCACATTGGTCACGACTATCTCACAGACTACAAGGAACGCTTCGACTTCTACACGACAGAAGAAGAAAAGATCCCATATGACCTGGAGTTCTTTAATAAGATCACCAAGGGTGGCATCCCTAACAAGACCCTCAACGTCGCCCTGGCGGGCACTGGAGTGGGTAAGAGTATGTTTATGTGTCACCAGGCAGCATCCTGCCTTTCGATGGGTAAGAACGTCCTATACATAACCTGTGAGATGTCTGAGGAGAAGATTGCAGAGCGTATCGACGCGAATCTTCTCGGCGTAAACATCAAAGACATTCCTGAACTGCCCAGGATGATCTTTGAATCTAAGGTGGCTGACCTTGCACGTAAGACAGAAGGCAAACTCATCATCAAAGAGTACCCAACAGCGTCAGCACACGCTGGTCACTTCCGTGCCTTGCTCAATGATTTGGCACTGAAGAAGTCCTTCTCACCAGATATTATCTTCATCGATTATCTGAACATCTGTGCATCATCGAGATATAAAGGTGCCATCGTCAACTCTTACACGTACGTTAAAGCGATTGCAGAAGAACTTCGCGGCTTGGCTGTCGAGTTTGATCTACCAATCGTATCTGCTACTCAGACTACTAGGTCTGGTTTTGGCAATAGCGACGTTGATCTTACCGACACTTCTGAGTCTTTTGGTCTACCCGCTACTGCAGATTTTATGTTTGCTCTTATTAGCACTGAGGAGCTTGAACAACAGAACCAGATTATGGTCAAGCAACTCAAGAACAGGTACAATGACCTGACATCATACAGGCGATTTGTGGTCGGTGTTGACAGAGCGAAGATGAAGCTGTATGATGTTGAGCAAACCGAAGACGCCGAAGCGACAGCGAAGCAGATGGATTTCCAACCTGACTTCTCTAAAGAATCCCAATCTAAATTTTCTGACTTTGTAGTATGACCACTGAAACTGAAACTCGTCAAGTAGACTATAACAAGTATGCTGAGTTTGTTAATGCCGTAACTAGTTTTCCTTCTCAAACTAACGATGAGTTTATCAAGCGCATCGAAGATCTCGATGGGAAGAATGTAAACATTGCTCGTCTCTTGACTGCAGCTGTTGGTATCTCTGCAGAGGGTGGAGAGTTTACAGAACTTGTTAAGAAGATTGCTTTCCAAGGAAAGGAACTTAACTCTGATGTTAAACTCCATATGATCAAGGAGATGGGTGATGTTATGTGGTATATGGCACAAGCCTGTATGGCACTTGACATTGATCTGAACACCGTTCTTACGCAGAATATGGTGAAACTGATGTCTCGTTATCCTGATGGTACATTTGATGTTTATTTCTCCGAGAATCGGAAGGAAGGTGACCTGTGAGCGATAGTATTAAGATCGAACTCTCTGCTGATATGGCAGATGCTCTGCTTACCCTTATGGATGCTGAGCAAAAAATTTATACCTCGGACATTAAATCTTGTCCCGTACGCATCATTAGAATTAGAGAACTGATGCGTGAAATTGTTCATCAACTTCAAGACAATGAACCGACTGACTGAAGCAATCATTGGTGGCGCTCTACTTGGGTGCCTTCACGGAGCAATGGTAGAAGCAAAGCCATCCAAAGGTTTCTTCACGATGGATGCTATGGGTTGTATGCTTCTTAAGGAGTGTACTGAGGGTGTGGAAAGGATCTATAATACTAAAGATCTGATCGCTCACTTCCCAGAATCTGATTGGTCTCATATTCGAGACGAGTTTGATCGTATTATGCTTGCCTTTGAGAAGATTGGTGTTGATGTACATCTTGCTGATGAAAAGTATTTTCCTGTAGGACATCGCGGTGTTTATCATACTGTTAGTAATCATTTTTATCTCAACAAAACTTTCGTTCATCGCCCACACGTCTTAATGAGTGTTGTCCGCCACGAAGGTTGGCACGCTGCTCAGGATTGTATGGCGGGTAGTATTGAGAATAACTTGATTGCTATCATCCATAACGAAGAAGATGTCCCGAAGATCTGGCAAGAGATTGCTACAGATACTTACAAAGATATGCCTCACGCTATCCCCTGGGAGAAAGAAGCATTCTGGGCAGGCAAGACTGAGGGTATGACCCAGAAAGCACTCGAATCTTGTGCTCGCGGTAAGATGTGGTTAGATTACGATCCGACACCATTGACCCGCAAGTGGCTTGAAGAGAACGGTCACCTCTGATATACTAAAGACCTTCCGATAAATAAGTCGGAGGGTCTTTTTAATGGCAGAACTCAGTAGGCGACGATCGAACGGCGAGACCGTCTTTGAATCGTACATCCACAACAAAGAAGACTGGGATCGTTACAACAACGATGTTCTGACCTTCAGGGGACCTGCAGGCGGTAAGGATTTTCCTATCTACAAAGATAATAATGATCTGTCACCATCTTTAGAGATGGGTAAGGTTGTCAAACTGATTGACAATAAGCAGAGGATGGTAACCATCAAAGGTAGATCGACACCTTGTGCTCACATTGAACAGGGCACAGTAAAAGGTTGGTGTCCTATCCAGTGGATATCATACAAGGCTAAAGATTTTGAGAAAAAGCAGAACGTTGCAATGGATATGCTCGCTGCTGCTATAGAAGAGAGAATGGTTGGTGGAGAAGGTATCTGTATCTTCTTTAGAGATAGAAATAAAAATATCGGGCAGGTATATAAGAATGTTACTGGCATCAAAAAGATCGTAAACGGTGAGTTTGGTGTCAGATATGACCCCAAGTCTGACTTTGCATTGATGTCTGGCAGGCAACACGTCTGTCATATCTCACACAAGGACAAAGGTGGACCCAAGGCATACCAGCAGTACGCTGGTCTCACGAAAGAAGCAGACTTTGGGAGGACAGGTATCCTTAGTGAGCATCCTGAAGTTCTGGCTTTCCTTGAGGATGCTCTGCCACGCTATAACGAGATCCAGAACAATAGAGTTCGTTTTCGTAGGTACGTGGAGAGCGATGAACTAGCACAACTGGCGATCTTTGGACCTGAGTTTGGGCGTCAAAATGGCGTGAACAACGTGCACGTGATGGCGCAGGGTGATCCGATCTTGATCCCTTCTGACGGCGCTGTGCAGGGGTGTGGGATGGCATACGAACTGCAGTTCTCTGAGGATCATTCCTTGGATGGTGACCTGACTCACTTCAAAACACGTGGGTACAAGGCTGTGATCGGTGTGCGGTATGGTGAACTGTCACGTAAGGTCACCTATCAGGGGCGAGAGTATCGTAGACTGAGAGCATTGATCGGACCAGAAGACCTACTTAGAACAGCGGAGTTCATCTGATGGCAAACGTCACCCAACTCAAGCACCTGGAGCACATCGAAGATGAGATGCTGAACTACGGCGTCGTAGGTTGTATGGCGGCTGTCGCTTTCCTAGAGGAACTGGTGCAGATGCTAGGCAAGTCTGCCAACGCTACTGGTTTTATGCAGACTAAGTGGGACGGTGCCCCCTCTGTTGTCTGTGGTATGGACCCTGACATTGGTAAGTTCTTTGTCGGTACCAAGTCTGTGTTTGCTAAGACACAACCCAAGCAATGCTTTACTAATGAGGATATTGATAAGTGGTATGACGGTGACCTGGCAGAGAAACTGAAGTATTCTCTGGAGTATTTCAGTAAGTTGGGTATCGAAGGAGTGATTCAAGGTGACTTGCTGTTCACCCGTGATAAAAAATATGAAGAGGTGAATGGTGAGAAACTGATTACGTTCCGTCCTAACACCATCACCTATGGTATTCCTGTTGACCACCCTATTGGTCAAGTGGTACACGCTGCCAAGATTGGAGTAGTTTTTCACACCCACTACACAGGTGATGAACTAGCCACGATGCAGGCACGTGCTGGTGCTCCTATCAACAGATTCAAGAAAACTCCTGACGTTGCAGTCATTTCTAACGATACTGAGATCAACAAAGTTACACTCAGTGACCAAGAAATGAACAAATTTCGTGGTCATATCAAAAAAATAGAAAGGATGTGTGGAATATGTGGGGATTTCTTGGACAATCTTGTGGAAAACACAGGGTCAACTGGGGATAAAAGGTTTCACGTTGCTACTATACTGAAGCAGTTCTTTAACAATGAGATCCGTGAGGGTAGACAGGTGGGTAACATCCGTCGCACTCTGGATCAACTGATCATCTTCTACCACGAGAAGATGAAGAAGGAACTGGGTAAGATCAAGACTGAAAAGAACCTGACTGCTAAGCGTATGCTGGTCTTTCAGTCTGAAGAATACCTGGATAAGAATGAAAGAAAGTTTCAGGCTATGTTGGCTCTCTATAAAGAGTTCCAAATCGCCAAGAAATTCGTTATAGATAAACTAGACCATCTCGAACAGTTCCGAACATTTGTTCAGACTGACAAGGGTTATAAGGTTACGACTCCAGAGGGATATGTGTTGCACCAAGATGGCAATATGATCAAGTTGGTTAATCGTATTGAGTTTGCATATAACAATTTCACCATACAAAAGCAATGGCGGTAGACCACATCTATAAATGTTGCTATTTTACTTTTGGACGTTTCCAACCACCCACAATTGGACACCAAGAAAACATTGAGGGAGTAAAAAATGCCGCTGGTAATTGCGATTGGCGTATCTATACCTCTCGTTCTCACGATAGCAAAGGTAAAAACCCACTACGCCCAGAAAATAAAGTTTCGTATATGAAAAAGATGTTCAGGCAGTATGCCAGGAACATCGCTGGGGCTAAAAAAGATGTTATAGAATGCCTAAAAGACCTGCAAAATGAGGGATATGATGATGCTGTTCTGGTTGTAGGTTCTGACAGGGTGGCTGCATTTCAGTGGATACATAAATATAATGGGAAGGAATACTTCTTCCGTAAACTCGACGTGGTTTCCTCTGGTAACCGTGACGCAGACGGAGATACGTTTGCCATCTCTGGTACTAAAATGCGAAGAGCAGCATTTGCTGATGACTTTGCTACCTTTCGACAAGGTATTCCCCGAGCATTGAGCGACGGAGAATGTAAGAAACTAATGAAAGAAATCGCTGACGCTTTACCATCGAACTTTAAATGAAGAGTCTACACGACATCCGCGACTTCCAAAAAGCAATCCTAGAAGATTGTGGTAAGTCTGCTAAGAATGAAGAAAGATATTGTCGCCTCTGTGGCAAGCGCGAGAAGCGTTCTGTTTGTGGCTACGGTCCCGCTGGATGGGACAAGTACTCAGTCAAGGACGCTACCGACGCAGAGAAAGAAGCTGCTGCAGAAGACGCTGGCATTGTAGAAGAAGAGACTCTCCACGAAGTTGCACCTCCGTCTGCTAAAGCAGAAAGAATGGTGAAGCATATCAAGAAAGGTTATTCCAAAGATGGCAAATTGACCGATAAAGAAAAGTCAATTGCATATGCTACAGCCTGGAAGCATCACAACAAAAAAGAAGAAGTCGAACACGCTGGAGATTATAAAGGACCTCTGTATGCCCCCCACCCCGATCTTGTTAAGAAGCGAAAAGAATTGGGACTGGACGAAGGAGCTGCCTGGACTAAGAAGTCAGGTAAAAATAAAGAAGGAGGGCTCAATGAAAAAGGACGCAAGTCTTATGAGAGAGAAAATCCTGGAAGCGACCTTAAGGCACCATCGAAGAAGGTTGGAAATCCCCGTCGGGCATCCTTCTGTGCTAGAATGAAGGGAATGAAAAAGAAGTTAACTTCTAAGAAGACTGCTTCTGATCCTGATAGCAGGATCAATAAGTCCCTCCGTAAATGGAATTGCTGATATGAAATCTTTCCGACAGTTTAGACAAAACATTCAGGAGAGATTTGAGAAAGATATCCACGAAGACTACAGGAAAGATATTATTTTTTCTGAAGGAGATTGGGTGCAACATATGTCTAATGGTAAGACGGGTAAAGTTATTCGTCGTGGTCCGAATTATGTTATTGCACTCACAGAAGAACAAAAAATCTTCAGGGCGTGGGTAAAAGACCTCCAAGAACACTCTGTTCTATAAATAAAAGTACACCAATTTTAGTAAGATGAAGTCATTCAAAAAGTTCCTCGACGAGGCACTTGAGTTTGCTCCTGAGGCTACTTCCGAAGTGGAGGTTATGCCTGAGATTGACTCAGATTCCTCCGACCCTAAAGAAATTAAACTCAAGAAAAAGAAACTCAAGAAAGAGTCTACTGAATCTGAGTATACTTTGGAGATCGACGGTGAAGAGTATGACCTCGTAGAGGTCAAGATGGATGGTAAGGATGACAACAACCCTGACCAGAAGTGCTGGAAAGGTTATGTGAAGCGTGGCACTAAAAAGAAAGGTGGTAAGGAAGTTAACAACTGTGTGAAGGCAGGTTTCGAGCCCGAGGGTGAGGAACTGGAGGAGAAGAATGGTCTCTATGCCAACATTCACGCTAAGAGAAAGCGCGGTGAGCGTGCTGCTCGTCCTGGCGAGAAAGACTATCCCGCTAAGGACGCCTTTAAGAAGGCTGCTCGTACTGCTAAGAAAGAAGAGTACGTTGCTGAGAAGAAACTTGACCCCGTGGGCAAGGAAGACGGTGACGTTGACAACGATGGTGACAAGGATAAGTCCGATAAGTATTTGATGAATCGCAGACGTGCCATTGCTAAAGCAATTGGTAAGAAAAAGAAGTAAGTCTAAATAGCTCTAGTTCGCTATTATTGCTATGTTAGCCTTTTTACTCCCCCTCGCGTCAAAGGTAATCAGAGATGCTGTCGCCCAAATTCCTGAGAATGAAGAACTCGGTGAAAAGTTGGTTGAGATCTGTCTTGTTATCCTTGCTAAAGCGGTTAAGTTAACCAAAACTGATATGGATGACAAACTCTTAGAGGTTGTCACTAAAGCAATCGAAGCACGCGAAGAGTGAGCGTGATTCTAGACAGGGCGGTTCTTCCGCCCTTTTTGTTTTTATAAATAAACCTAGACTAGTTGTTTATTAGGGTTAAAAAATGCCTGTTGTCGATCCGAATAATTGGGTCCCTCAATATGATGCGAGGGAAGACCAAGAAACTATCACGCCTATTACCCAGGCTGATGGTTCTGTCCGCTATTTTCAGGGCAACTATGATGAAGTTGGCGAAATTGATCGCGTCATCATCGAAGATCCTGGTAAGTATGCTGCAGGTGTCACCCCCAGAGTCCGTCTTGTGGACGAGAACGGAGATGAAATCGCCCCTAATGGTGCTGCTTTCCGTTTGATGATGTCTTCTAGAGGCGAAATCCTTGAGGTTGAAACAGGTGGTCGCGGTGCTGAAGGTAGAGACTTCACCGACGATATGGATATTGAGTTTGTTGTGGAGAATGCTGCAGACTGCTTGGTTCCTGCCAAAGCCCGCGCTGTGATTAAGCGTGGTCAGTGGATGGATCATCTCTCTGCTTCTGACGTTGACCGCATCAACGCTCGCGCTCGTGCTTATTTTGAAGAAGACAAGCGTAAGACTGCACGTATGAATGAGAACATCCGTGTTGGCACCACTGACTTTAAGGGTACAACTGGCGATACTATCGTATCTCGCGATAGCATCAAAGGTATGCCTGGTATGTGATTTTAATAAATACTTCTAAAGACTTAGTAAGATGTCACTCTACAAATCTGAAGATAGCAATGCCGCTAAGGCGGCTGTAGAAAAGACCATTGCCGCTGATGCTAGTGGCGCTACCGTGGTGTTCATCGATGCCACTGAGGCAGGTCTCGCTGCTAACCGTGAGCGTGGTCTGGTTTCTCCTGGTTGGTGGTCCTATCAGACTTACACCGATGCTGCTGGTAAGACCCGTCACAAGGCAGAGTGCCTGGTGAACATCCAAGGTCCTGAGGCTAACGCATCTGAGACCCAGGCAGATGACGCTATCGCAGCAGACGTTGCAGCAACCATTGCTATTGCTGCTCAACCTGCTGACGCTTCCGTCGCTGTTGGTGATGCAATGACCTTGAGTGTCACTGCTACCTGCACACCTCCTGGCGACTCTTCTGTCCTCACCTTCCAGTGGCAGAAGAAAGAAGGCAACCGTTTCAAGAACATCTCTGGCGCTACCGCGTACCAGTATCAGGTTGCTACCTACGCTGAAGCAAATGCAGGTGTTTACCGCGTGAAGATCAACTCCACCAACGGTGCATCTGAACTCGTCTCTGACACCGCTACTATTACTACTGCCTAATGAACTAAGAGGATGATATTTGACTACTTAAATGATGAAAACTTTCTCCTCTTTGCTTCACAGCACTACCAAAATCCTCAAGGAATCACATACGATGACTTCCTTGAGGATTTGAAGCGCTTTAAGTATATTAAGCGGCTGCTTAAGAGATATACAAAGACAGGTGAACTGAAGACACACCTGATTTTAAATCACATCATCGTGTTGTATAATGTCTTCGGAGATGCTTCGACTCCAATGCTGTTTCATAAGATTGATCAGCAGTATTGGAGCATATTGAAGTCATTTCTCAAGTATCTAAGCCGTCTACCAGAAGGTTTAGATGACCCCTATATAGATACATATACTTTAGACGAGCTTAATCTACTATGAATGAGGATGCACCTGTAAATTCAGCTGGCGATGGCAGCAGAGTTGCACTGCCTCCTGCTCACGTCATTGTTGGAAAACGCTCACGCACTAAATATAGGAAGAATAGTGACCGTAAGTATGACGGTCGCACCAAAGCTGGTCGAAAGCTGGTTTCCCGTGTTTTACTGAACAGAAACAAGAAAATGTCTGAGGAACTTACTAAACTTACCGAAGCCCCTACTGAAACTGAGCGTGCTCAAAAGCAAATTGCTCAGCAAAAGAAACTCGGTCGTCAGAAAGAACTTCAGAAGAAGCGTGACGAAGCTAAGGGCAAGATGCAGTCCAAGACGAAAGAAATGGACACCCTTATGAAGGCACGTCTTAGTGACTTCAAAAAGAAGGCGTCTGATCAACAAAAGAAACTCAAGAAAGAGGAATTTATTATGGAAAACGATGTGCTTGCAGTGGCAACTCAACTCGCCGCTGGTGAAATTGGTGACACTCAAGGTTTTGCTGACGTGACAGTTGGCGACAAGACCATTAAGATGGACGAGTACTCCGCTAAGAAGACGGTTGCTGTTCATCAAGCATTGGATCCTGCGAATCAAATTAAGTTTCAGCAAATGCTGAACCAGTCCCCTGAAACATATCTTGCCGCTCTCGATTTTGCTGTTCGCCAAAACTGAGGGGAACAATGGATCAAGCAAGTGTCGCTATTTTAGAGCGACTAGAAGCGGTAGTAACGTCGCTTCAAGAAAACTCTATTAAAATGGGTCAACTCTTAGCTGTCCACCAAGAAAAACTGGAACAGCAGGAGAAGGCAGATGACATATTGTTTGAGAAAGTTGATCACATCCACAAGGATCTCCACGTTAAGACTGAAGAGATTAAGAAAGGATGTGAGCGTGATATAATGATGGTGAAAGGGCAGATAGAATCTGTAGAGAAGAAAGTCTACGTGATGCTAGGTGCTGTGGCTGTGATCAGTCTCACCATCAACCCGAATGTGATTAAGATGCTGAGACCATTGCTATCGGCATCGCAACCTGCTACAATAGAGAGAACGGTTCCAATCTCGGATGAGTTATCTCGATCAGAAATTCGCTATGCTTCTGTCGAGTAGACTCGACAACTTCACAGCAAAGAAGAACGGTCTCTATAACTTTAGGTGCCCCTACTGCGGTGACTCCCAGCGTCGGAAGTCCAAGATGCGGGGGTACCTTTTTACTACGAAGACTGGTCTCGTATACAAGTGCCACAACTGTGGTGCGTCTAAGGCTTTCCATTCATTCCTTAAGGATCAGGACTCACGCCTGTTTAAGGAGTACAATATGGAGAAGTTTAAGGACAATGTTGGATCTAAGCGTCAACGAAAACCACTGGACACCAGCGTTTTCAAAAAACCTGTGTTCAAACAGAAGAAAAAGGTTGATCTCCCACCCTGTTCCGAGCTAAATAAGGGACACCCCGCCCGAGAGTATCTTGAGAAACGAGGTTTAGAAGGTTCTCTGTCAAAGTTTTACTACGCAGAAAAGTTCAAAGAGTGGACAAACTCTTTGAAGCAAACTTATGACACAATAGGCAGAGATGAACCTCGGATTGTCATTCCTTTGTTAGATGAGGACGGTAATCTATTTGGATTTCAGGGAAGGTCCCTCAACCCTAACGACAAGCTGCGGTATGTCACCGTGATGCTTGTCGAAAACGTACCTAAAGTATATGGATTAAGTGAAATCGACCCAGAAAAACCAGTCTACGTCACCGAAGGACCATTCGACAGTCATTTCCTTAGAAATGCTATTGCTATGTGTGGTAGCGATGTTGACCTTAGCTCTTTCAATTATCAATTTGTCTTCGCGTTCGACAATGAACCCAGAAGCAAAGTCATCGTTGAGAAGATTGCTAGAGCCTCCAAGCAAGGTCATAAGGTAGTTGTTTGGCCAAGTAATATACAACAAAAAGATCTCAATGATATGGTTCTAGCAGGACACGATGTCGAGTCTGTGGTAGAATCGCATATATTCTCAGGTTTAGAAGCCCAAGTAAAATTATCTGAATGGAAACGAGTATGATGGCGACAGAATCGCTCAAAGTTATCAAGCGCAACGGTCTTCCCGAACAGTTGAATCTGGAAAAGGTTCATACTATGGTGGAAGAGGCTTGTTTGAACCTGGCAGGTGTTTCTGCCAGCGCAGTGGAAATCAATTCCAACCTGCAATTCTTCGATGGTATCACCACCGAACAAATTCAAGAGATTCTGATCAGGTCTGCTGCAGATTTAATTGATCTGGAGCATCCTAACTATCAGTATGTTGCAGCCCGTTTGCTCAACATCTCGCTACGTAAAAAATTATTCGGTAGAAACCGACGACATCCTACCATCTTCCAGCACGTCTTGGAAGGATGTAGAAAAAATATCTATGATGGCGAACTTCTGACCGCTTATAATGATATTGAGTGGGACAGAATCAATGGTTATATTGATTACACTCGTGATGAATTGTTTACATATGCTGGTTTACGACAAGTCGTAGATAAGTACTTAGTACAAGATAGAAGTACAGGTGAGGTTTACGAATCTCCCCAGCAAATGTACATCTTGATTGCAGCAACCATCTTCAGCGTGTATCCACGAGAGACACGGATGAAGTACATCAAAGATTACTACGATGCAATCTCCAAACACCAACTCAACCTCCCAACACCAGTTATGGGAGGAGTTAGAACACCTATTAGGCAGTACGCAAGCTGTGTTCTTGTTGATATTGATGACACCCTCGATAGCATCTTTAGCAGTGATATGGCTATTGGCAAATACGTTGCACAGAGGGCAGGAATTGGCATCAATGCAGGTC
>TARA_A100001201_G_scaffold49077_3_pt1 | contig 57351 bp, 52 predicted proteins | sample TARA_A100001201 | Tara Oceans TARA_A100001201 (sample SAMEA2619872) | marine metagenome | biome: marine biome (ENVO:00000447); feature: surface water layer (ENVO:00002042); material: "saline water (ENVO:00002010), including plankton (ENVO:xxxxxxxx)" | depth 5 m | reverse complement strand
AATTTGTTCGATGAATGTATAATACATCAAAAAGGGTGGGAATCAACCCACCCTGTGACACTTATTCAACTGGCACATTGACGATGACACCATCATCGGGAAGTGTGCTACCCTCAAATGGTTCCCAACCCTTCTCAGTCATATCTTCACTCATTGTAAGATAGTAGTCTAATTTGAGATTGCCAAGTGCAATTCTTTGATTGATAAACTTACCGATGCTTACATCTTCTCTTTCAATAGTATCATTAACATCTTCTAACAAATTATCATCTTCATCTCTATCTTGTTCGGCTTCAAGTTTACCACAGAGTTGCATAAAACTACTCTGAAATTCTTCCAAATCTTCACATTTGTAAGAATATTGTTTTTGAAGATTTGATTTAAATATGATTTTTACGGAATTGTCATCAAACCCCAATTCCAAATATTCAATGGCTGAAGAAGGCAGTTCTTCGTACTTTTCAGAGTTTTCCATTAACCTTTAAATCTTACTTTTTAATTATAAGAGAAAACTCAGATTTTGTCAAATTTAACTTTTTTAACTTTTTCGGATTTCCACATTTTTGAGATTTCTGAGTTTTTCAATTTCTTGACTTTCGGTAGGTTGCGTGCTAAGACTGCTACCTCTGAGCCCCTTTACAGTATATCCGCAGCTACTACGGGGTGTATTGAACAGTCAAACCTATTTAATTTAACATTTAATAGTTTTCCACAATAGGTAAGAGTACTGTGGAAAACTTTGTGGAAAACTCAGTCGTGGTCTTGAGTGTGCCCTTCCGCACATTTGTATTTGAGATCACATAATTTAGCATCATCTTCTGCTGGTGCTTGTTCCTCCCAGTATGTTTGAATTGGTCCCTTACCTCTAGCTTTGTTCCAATAGTTAGTGATTAAATCCTTCATTTGATAGCGTTGTGTAGGGTAGTCACCAGGTGCATATTTCCCTTTATGTATCCTAGTGTGATAGTGATCAATGTGGTGAGGATTACTAATAGAAACATCATTATACCTGGTAAGTTATTATCAGGCATAGGTTGATCAAGAATTGAAACCTTTTGGTTGTTTTCTTTTGATTTTGTCAATGACTTCTACTCTGTCTAATGTGTTGAGTTGACATTGTTCAAACCATTTGGCTTGTACATTTAACCAATCATCGAATACTATTTGTTTACCATCCTTATAGTATAACACGTAATGGTGTCTATCATAAGGGGCGTCTGATGTTTGACGGAATGTTTTAATAACGGGCTGGGATCTTTTGGTTGAGTTGACGGAGTAACTGTGCTGTTGCTTTGCGTTGTTCATCGTGACTTGCGTTTGGTTTTAGGTGCTTCATAGTAGCGAAAGTGGAGGATGTTTGGTTTGTATCTTTCAATGTACTTATGAGCGTGTTCTTTACAAGAGAACCAAGCAACTGTTGTACCTGGTGTGTTCTTTTTGATTCTTAATGCAATGCGGTATGTGAATGTGGGCTCGTGTGGAAACAGGTCTTTATCTGTTGATCTAGTTGGTTCTGGTAGTTTGGGTTTACGTGGGCGTGGCATAGATAGTTTGTTTGCGGAGTATTATTATGGGCTGTAAGAACTGTGACGAGTTTGACTTAGATGCATTGGAAGATTCGATGTTTGACCACATTATAACAGCTGCTGGCGATAAGTGGACAGTACGTTGTGATAGTGGTAGAATAGTTACATTCGACTCACGTCAAGAAGCGAAGGAGTTTATTTTTAATGGCGGATTACAGGATGTCTGAGACCTTTATACGAGAGTATAGAGATCACGCGCCACAATCATTTTGTCAGGAGCTTTGTGCTTATGCTAATGACATTGTAACTGGTAAGATTACTGGTTTGAATAGTGTGATGGGTGGTTATGATACCCAACACAATCGTAGTGACTTTGCTTTTTGGTTGACTGAAGGTAGTCGTCCTGATTTAAAGTTTGTACTACATCAACAATGGGCGAAGCTTTGTGGTGGTGAAGGTGGATACTTGGATGAGTTTAGCCAACTTAGTGCTAATGATTTTTATATGGATGCCACTAAGATTCAGGTAACATATCCTGGTGAAGGATTTCATCAGTGGCATTATGATAACAGTGGGTTCTTAGTTCAAGGACGAGAGTTTGTTATTATTACATACTTGAATGATGGTTTTGAAGGTGGTGAAACAGAGTTCTTACATCAAGGTGTAAGAATTAAGCCTGAAGCTGGTAAAACTGTTATCTTCCCTGCATCTTATACACATATGCACAGGGGCAATCCACCCCTCAATGGTGTCAAATATATTGCTACAACGTGGGCGTCACGTATACCTAGGATGGATACTGAAACCTGCGCTACTGATATACCTGGGTACATCGTACCATCAGAAGCGCAGATTACATACTACAAAAACAACAAGGGTTAATCAAACTCTGAATAACGTGAGTGCAGATAGTCAATCATTTCCTGTCTGTACTCCATCAATTCGTGATAACACAACTGATTATGTGCACACTGACGGAGACGATTGTCAGGCTTGAGTACAGACTCTAACATCAATGTGAGCGCACGATTGCGCTTCACAGACTTGTCTTCAGTGTCCATTGGGTTTGTTGCGATGGAAAAGATGGGGCGATTGTTGTCCATCAAGATACGCGAGGATGGCATTGACACGGTTCAAATTGTCCTGAAAGTAATCCTGTAGACCATAGAGTTCGGTTCGGATGTCAGAGATGAAATCGTATGGAGATACAGTTGTATCGTGGCTAACGTACTCCAAGATAATATCACCGAGCAATCCTCTCATATGCTGACGATATTTATCCTCCGATACTGTCTGTTTTTCCGAGTTCGTGCCCGAGATGGGTGTAGAGGTCTCCGAGTCGGATGTTATAACTACGCTCAATGGATCCTTGCTGCTTTCTTGAGAGGAACTGGAGGGAGTCTGCGAGGGCTTTAACTTCATTTTGTGAGAGGCGGATACAGTGTCGCATAGTATTATGAAACTACAGTTATAGTCTACATTGTTTCATAGTCTAAGTCAAGTACACAGAAGCCATATGTGTCACTGATCTCATCAACCAAGTCCTCCTCATCAATGTCCCAGATTTGTTGTTTACAGTTGGCTACAATTTTCTCCTGCATCATAGGTGGCAACTCAAAATTGTCATCAGAGAAGTCAAAATTGATGCTGGTGACTTTAAAAGACATTGGTGTACCTCTCGTGTTGTGTTTTGGTGATGCGACCTTCAGCCAGCATATTATCACATACGTGGCAGAAGACTTGGAACTTCTCAACCTTGGTTAGTGCAGTGCCTTCGCAGCACTCGCGGATCGTCTTGACAATGGTGGCTTTGAGCATAATGAAAATAGGTGAGGGGAGGTCTCGCGGCTGGAGACACAATTACATAGACCCTCAGGATCAGCAGGCGAGGGGAGTGTAGTCGGGACCGTTGTAGCAGTGGATGTTGAAGTCTGTAACCTGAGCACCGTTGGCGATGTGCTGGTTAGCATCATACATCATCTCAGACTTGACGATGGTGGAGAATGTGACCATCTCAGACTCAGCACCAGGATGCCAGGTCACGCGGCGCACAAAGCGGGTGCCAGACGGAGTGACGGGATAGTAGTCAACTTGAGTGGCGGAGGTGAGGAGTTGCATTGGGTGTTTCGCTTATGTGCTTATTATACTGCCAACGGGAGCAGTGTCAGGGGCTGAGTGGACACTCCTAGTAGTGGCACTCGGAGGTGTCCAGTGCGTCGGACCACTTTGCTATAGCATCGTAGCACTTCTTGAAGTCTACAAACTCGTGGTTAAAGTTATCAAGAAAGTAAAAAGCATAATCGATGCGATTCTCAGGGATGGAGAGGTGCTGTTGAACTTTGGTCATCATTGTCCAGGAACCGTATGCTTCAGGTGAATCGAACTGTTCAATCATAGCAGTGATCAGGCGTTGCGGATCTCACCTTTGACCACTACGTCAGCTGGCACACGGGAGATGGTGTAGCGACGGATCTGCTGAGAGAATTGACGCCAGGCATCGACAGTCTCGTTCACGATGCGATTGTGCTGACGGTCAGCGCCCTTGGCTGTGGTGCACTTGCCACACTTGCGGAAGTACACGATGGGGTGCTGGGGAGCGTCCACGGTGTCGATCTCGATTTTGTAGTAGCAGTGCTTGACGGTCTGGACGGTCATCGAGTCTCCCTCGTTTGGTATGTACCTATTATAATGCCCCCACCGCGATGCGGCAGGGGCTCTGTGCCAGCTCTAGAACTGGTTGCAATCACTCTACAACAGTGATTTTATTGATATATTCATTTGCATAAGACCACCTGTTCCCCGTGATGCCCCAACGAATCCACGCAAAAGCTGCGTCTTTATACGAATGGAGCGGAAGTCCAGGTGTTTCAAACACGGAACGCACCTTTGTGAAGTCATATTCATTCAATAGGTAGCGCATTTGTCCCTTGATAGTGTTGGCATCACACTTGTACTTGGAGCAGAAGTCATTAAGACCCTTGATCCGTTGCTCTGATGTCCACTGAATGAGCCCAAATCCTCCGCGTGTGTTGTTGTAACAGTCCCAGTATCCTGTGGCTGAACGCGGATAATATCCTTCACACGCTAACGGATTGAACCCTGATTCTTGTTTAATGTTAGCAAGAATAACAGCAACTGCATTTTTATCTGTGATGCCATCTTTTTGTAACTCATTTAATACTACCTGCTCTGAGGGACTACAGAGGGCACAAATGAGTGCGACTGATGTGGATGTACCAAACATAGTTTAAGAGGCATTGTAGGACGTTGTAGAGGTGTCTCAGTTCACTCTTTCAAAGTCTTCGATCTGGTCAACACAAACCTCATACTCACCAGCAATCAAATAGTAATGATTACCAGCACCTTCTTCTACCTCACGTACACCAAGGTACTTGAGTTCGTTCTCATCAAACTGGTGTTCTCTGAGGGCTGCCTGAAGTTTTAAATGTAGCAATTCGCTTTTCTGAGGTACCAGCATAGACCGAGCGTAAGTGATCGAGTGAATGAATCTTTTTTTCGGGGTGTACCACGATAGATGACCATTTTTCACGCGGTACAACTACGCACGTTATGTCATATGGACAGCGTGCGTGATGGTCTTGGAGATCACATTTGATTGTAACCGTGATGTATTGGTCATCTATGAACCACACTGCCCCCGAAATGTTAGCGTGTGGTACGGTTACCCAATCTCCTAGTTCAAACATAAGCTTAGCGACGAGATACGGTGTCTTTGATGTAACAGGGCTTGCCCGTTAACCATTTAGGATACTCGTTATCTTCGATTGCGAGCGAGAATTGCATCTCATTGTCAAAATAGTACACATCACGCCATCGTTTAGTGTACTCATCCTGTTCTTGCAAGCGATAATCAGGTTGACCGTTCTCTAGTGTACCAGCTGTAACGAATCGAAATCCGTTCTTCTCGATGATAGTTTTTGTCATAGGATGGCAACAATGGTGTTAGTATAGCAGATCACTTGTACAGGTAACCACCTGCCCAGTCACAATTCTTGAGAACAAACTCACGATCAGAGATGAGACGGAGGTCAAAGCGAACACCTTTGGCAGGTGCTTTGTATGATGCGGCTTTGTACACTTCACCAGTCTTCTTGTCAACGAAGCAGTGCACACTCTTGGACTGTGTTTCAGTTTCCATCACAATCTTGTGGTACTTGCGACCAGTCTCGATAGAAAACTCATAGAGGTTCTTACCTTCCTTAAGTTCCTGAATGCGAGCGTTGTGATACTCAGGATTGTCATCAGATGCAGCGAAGAACTTCTGACGACGGATAGACTCTTCAAGGAAATCGTCTTGGAGTGCCTCACAGAGCATCAGGCACCACTTGCGGACGTTCAGTTCAATGGTGTTGCGTGCATCAGCGGTGGCGCAGAAGTCAGCGAAGGATTGAGTGGCGGTCATTGCTGTCCCTTGATTACCTTAGTATTATACAGCCCTATGGGCGTGGTTTGGGTTGGTATGGACACTTATCCAAGTGGACCGTGGGGTCCTTGTTCACCACACCAGGGAACGTGTTGAATGATAGAGTGTATCGTGTGGTATCCTCATCATTGATCTCCACACTATGCTCTAGGTTAGATGGAAATAAGATCATCTTACCTGGCGTTGGTGTGTATGCTTCTCTGTTCATAAACCTGTCAGAGATAGGCATACCCATTATATTATCGTATGGATTTTTCCTACTGAACACAGTTCTACCACCACTACCAGCGAGATAGATGATGCCACTGATAACGGACCAGGGATGTATGTGTTCGTGTGTATAATCACCGCGCTCTGCTTTGTTCATCCACATCGCACATACTTCCATCTGGTAAGCAAATGGATTGGTGAACAAATCATTATAGATCTCTACAATAGTTTCATTGATCCAGTTACACACTGGCTCTGCTTCAGGTTGACCAAACACGTCAGTAAATTTACGTGCATTAGTATCACCCCAATGGTAATCTAATGATGGTGCCCACTGCAAGAGAGGTAAGTATATCTCTTGGGGTACATCAATTTCATACACCATTATCGGAAAGATCGGGATCTTGTTTAACTTTATCATAGTTTAGATCTTCGTTGTAGGTAGTATTAAATGCATCGCAAATAAACTTAAGTGAAGGATCTTCTTTGGGCTTGGGTTGTGCACCACGAGCACGCATTTCACGCCAACTCAGCACATCATCGTGCGGACGTTGTGCACGGTAGAATGGCTCAAGAGCAGCAGCATCTTTGACACTCAGTGTCAGACGGGATGGAAGTGTACCTTGCATTGGAATTTGTCAATGCTCATATTATAGATGAGAAAACCCCCTGTGAAGGGGGTCGTATGCCAGTTTCCTAGCTGTCACTCTCGACAATTTTTTTCAGGAGATTATCGCCAATACTTAATTGGTGTTTTCTGAAAAATTCACGTTTTTGCATATCTGTAGTATTTGAGAATTTAAGAGAAGTCATTTGTTCTGCAAACATACGTTTATATGTGTGCAACATTTCCTTCAAATATCCTCTTTCTTCGAGAGTGAGTGTAACGTCACGATATACCGTAACGTCAACGGTTGTTGATTGTGGAATTGAGTGAGCGCCCATTGTGCCTTTATTAACCGCTCACGGATTATATCACGACTGCTTGAATTGCTGCAAGTCTTGTGTAAGAACTGTGAAGGTACCAGCAGTACTAACATCAGTTACGTTTGTGCCACCACCAGCAGCCCATCCACCAATAAATGATGTGGTGCCGTGGTAGAAGCGTGTGCCATCGTTGTTAGCTGCGGTAGCATATGCACCCAGGGCTCCAGGATAAGAGGAGATACCATTAACAGCAAACGAGAAGTCAGGTTGTGACCAGTTGATTGACAACGAACCAACATTATGGTACAGACTACGCTTCTTAGACATATCAAATGGTACTTTGACAGTCAACAGTTGACGATCATTAGGTGTACCAGACTGAGCAGCATTGCAACTCATCATCACCGTACCATATGCAGGTCCAAGAGCCACAATACCAGCAGGATCAGTGATACCAGAGGTAGACACCTTACCAACACGAGTGATGTTAATACCATCAGCAATTCTGTTACCAGTAATGCCAGACTGATATGAGTTACTAGCAGATGTGATCTCAATCATATATGAGTCAATCTGAGAGAACTGGTTGGTGATAGAACAGGCAACAAATAGTCTATCTTCAGCGAGTGACAGAGGAATGAAGTCTAGTGCTTGATCCTCAGCTTCATTACCACCTGCATCACCAGCTCTATTGTCTGTACTACCACGGATAGCAAGACCAGGTTGCTCAACATAACCCCAACGTAGATCTCTCACGATGTCAGCACCGTTAGAGTTGTTGATCTTCAATGATGTGAAACTATATGGTTGATCATTCTGATTAGAGATCGATCCACCAGTGGTGCGAAGGCTGGTTGCAACAATAACGACACCATTTGTAGTACCAGCAGCAGTATCACTACCACCCACAGCATACTTAAATGCATTGTGACTATTTCTAGCACTATGATAAGCGTCAAGACCCTTACAGAATGCAAACGATGACAGTTCAAGGTCATCACCAGTCACATATCCCCACTTATCACCAGAACCAGTCAAAGGTGAGTTGCCATTGTATCTGATGATGCCGTACATACCACGAGTGGTAGTACCAGTGGTGTCATATGTTTTACCAGCGTATCCAACATAGCAGTTGTTTCCATCACCACCATCAGCCTGGAATACATCCAGACCAAAGATACCATCAATTTGTTGGTTTGGATGACCACCACCCATACTAAAGTTAGCACCACTGACACTCATACCAGTGTATGCAGGCAGACCATTTGTGATGTCCATCGGAATCACATTGATGGATGCTAGTTGTGATGGTGTATTGCTACTAACAGTTGTATGATGACCGCCAATGAACAACTTAGCAGTGTTTGCTGATGTCATCGTGACAGCACAACAGTGAATCTGATAGTTCTCAGGAGCATCACCAAGTGAACTAGAGTCAGTGTTGACATACTGTGCATCCCACAAGAACACCAGGTTCTTATCATATGCAGTGATATATCCTACACCATATGTGTTGCCACCAAGAGTACTAGCAGCCCAACCCACAGTGTAGATGTTACCGATCTCATCGATACATACATCCTTCGGATAGGTGTTGACTCCCATATCGTAGAGACGTGCCTCAACACCACCAGTAGGACTGTGACGTGTCAGTAACTGTTTGCGCAGTCCAGTATCACCATCCCAGTACTGGGACACTGTGATCATACCATTAGGTGCTTCCTGCTTCTTAATCTCTTGTGTATCTTGGATGTCACCTTCAGCGTGTGGTTTCGTGTAGTTAGAAACATCATAGTCAGAACGTGCATTGTCAGTGTTGACAGCCTGATCAACATACAAATATGCAGGGCAGGATCTCACTGCTTCAATTCTTGAAGCCTCAGCAGTCTCTTCATATACTTGCAAGAACACAGAGGAAGAACTTCTACGCTTAGCACGATCAAACTGTCTATTCTGTGTAGTATCTAACTGCAGGTTAGTTGCAGGTGTCTGCCACAACATACGAGAGGTGTATGTACCAGTGTCAATCTGCACCAGTCGTGATGGATTACTACCAAGGAATGCTTCGTAGTTAGCCTGTGTGGTCACAGAACCCAGTGATGTGGGTGATGTAGGTGCTTGGTTAGTTGTATTCCACAGAGCACAAGTACGGAGCAGTTTGAATGTCTCCATACCAGATCCATAGGCAACCTGTGTATCATACTTCACATCTTCCCAACATCTAACACACACAGCAGGAGTGTATGTGAAGCGTTGGACTTGCTGGTTATAATCATCATTGATCTCAATAGGACCAATCAAGTCACCATTGTGAGGCAGTTTGAAGATAACGTTATTAACCCAGGTACCAACGTTACCAACCTGTTGTGCATCAATACTACGACCAGTAACAATCATATTGTTAAATGCATCGAAGTTGATACTATCCAACAACACACCACCATCTTCACGGGCTGCCCAATGATGAGGTGGTTTAGTGCTAGGAGATCCAGCCTGATCAAGAGTATCTAAACCTCTAATCTCACGGATATATTCTACTTCACCATCGTGTGATACCTTGGCAACAAATCCAAAGTAGGACAGTTTACTGGTAAAAGGAGTAGAAGTGTGCTCAATACCCTCTTGTGGCATCACAACGTTACCAAGATAGTAAACACCACTGGGGTGCACTTTACTATCAGCAACAGAGATGTCAGGTGTACCTAATCCACCCTTCCAATCAGTATTAGATCCACTGTTTTGAGTGGCGTTAGCATCTCTAGTAGGACCACGTGGAATAGCAAAGAATGTCTTGATCCAATCAAGAGCATTAGTTGCCTTGTTACGCTTGTGTAGTTGCACCAAATTGGTGTATCTACCCAACATATAAGATCTGTTAGCACCATCAGCAATGCGAGAGTTAACTCTCGATGCAGTCTGCATACCTAAGCCAATGTTAGGTGCAGGTGTGAGACCAGCAGTGGTGACATATTCATACGTTGTACCACCATCAGCATCTGCTTCAACCTTACAAACTTTACACGGTGCATTACCATTCAAAGAATAATATGTGAGATCAAACTCATCATTATCCCAATCTAATCTGATGTTAGCAGCAGTGTTAGAAATATCAACGTGATGTGCAGTATCACCAACGTCACACAGTTGTGAGTAGTCGTTAAGTGTCTGTGCTCTATACAGTCTCTCTTTATTAGTACCAGTCCAGGGAATCAGCAGGTTATTACTACTGTCTAATGCAATCCTAGCATTCTGATCCCAACCACCAGGATATACCATCTCCTTAGCGTTGACAGATGTGCCGTTGACAGTACCACGCAGGACTTGGAATGTGCTACGAGATCTAGACAGATCATCAGTCGTAGCATTAGCAGCCACCATCATATACCAGTAGTCATTAGACTGATCAATGACAAGGTTAGATGTAGACTGAGGACGTCCACCAAAGAGTGGACCATCCAATGCAAATGCTTGGTGAACTTCTTGCTCACCAGTAAAATCTTGACCCAGTACTCTAAATGTATCTGACTGAAGTGTCGAACGACCTTGACCACCACTAGTCTCGTGCACAGACTCCATATATGGAGACTGGAAACCATTAAAGTCTTTACCTCTATCAGAGCGCACCTTCATAAGCTTCAGGTCAGGTGCACCTTGCTTGCTCCAATATACTTCACTTGTTCCTTCGTTTCTATTCTCAAATGTATTAGCGTACTGGAATGAACCACTTGGTGTACGCTTACAAATAGCAACAGGATAGTTCGTAGGGTTGGCAGAACTCCAGGTATTCTCCCAAAGTCTGGTACCAGAAGAACTAAACTTAATTACGTGATACTGAGCATCATTGGTGTTATCTGCATAACCAGCGTTACCATCCTCAGTCTTTTTATTACTATAGTTACCAACACCACTAAGGGTGGTAGTCTTCATACAACAAATAATAATGCTGTTGTCTCTAGTGTCACAAGCCAGTGCTTGTGGGTAGATATTACTTGCAGCAGAAAGAGTGTACTGCCAAGACACAGCACCAATGGCACCGATCTTCGCAACTACAACGTTATATAATCCAGTGAGAACATTACGCTCACCATTCAATGTGTAGACTTCACCAGATGATGACGTGGCAACGTCAAACATACCTGATGGTTGACGGTAACTAGAGTTATCCGCCGTGTCTTGTTTACTCTCTAGGAGAGTGTAGAAGGCACCGCCACCACCAGTGGCGGACATACCTTTCGCTGCAAATAATGGCATTTATCAGAACTCCTGACCAGATGTGAACCCGTAGTAGATTGTACCGCCGTTAAATGTAGTGAACAGGAAAATATCTGTTGCATTCGGGTTAGTAGAAACTGTGGGGACCACACTACCAGCCCACTTAACTGTACGACCCACAAAGTTACTTAGGTCAACAGTTCTACCACCTGTTGAGTCTTGCGTCAGAACAAGAATGAATGAGGTGGATGCACCTGCCTGCTCACCAGAAACAGTGAAACCAGTAACATTCTCAGTCAGAGAGACTGTAAAAATTGCCGATTGTGTAAGATCAATAGTAACAAGACCAGTTGATATTGACTCTGCTCTAACATTTTCAGAATACGTAGGAACGTGAAGTCTTGCAGGTGATGATCCTGTCAGGAATTGGAAGTAATCAGAAGTCTCATTCCATAACAGTTTAGTGTTCAGTTCAGTACCGCGCTCGATCTCAATACCAGCAGTGCCATCAGCGTGCTGCACACCAGCACCACTTTCACCAGCGTTGAGGACGATGGTGTTATCGTTGATGCTGGTGTTTGTTGTTGCGACTGTAGTCGTAGTCCCCTGTACAGTAAGGTCGCCAGTAATAGTAGCGTTGGGGGCAGTAAGCGTATCAGTCCCAGCGTCGTAACTAAAGCCTGTCTCACCTGCGAATCCTGTACCAGATTTATATTGAATTTGCCCATCGGCACTACCACCAGAGGCAGATTCAGTACCACGTGCTAAGTAGTTCCAACTAGCGTGAAGGACATTGTTATTAGACGGAGCATTACCTGTACTGTTAGCGATACAGATGTATGCAGAGGTCGTGGCACCGTCATAAAAACTTACAGCATCATCAATTTCATATGCTGTTGCGGGGTCGTATGTACCACGCCACTTAATTTTAATCTTGCCAACATCAATAGTTAGAGCCATCGATCTTTATTGGGTTCTTGTTCCTTTGTTTATTTATCAGATAGTATAATAGGTGAAGACACGCTTGTATGTACCCACACAAGGATCACCATAGTTACCATTGTTAGAGTTGATGGTAACTGATGTTACACCACCACTAGACAATCGTTGTGTACCAGAATGACATCCACCATTACTAGCAGAGACACTCTGGGTTGCATCGAGTTGCTGACTCTCTAAACCTTGCCAAGTTGCGTTAGGTGTACCATACGATTCATACTGCTTAGAGATAAGAGTATTACCAATCTGTCTGTGAGTAAATGTTCTAGCCTCACCATTAACAGTGATAACAAACTCTCTAGTGACACCATAGTCTGATGCACGTAATGTATAACTATTACCTTCATTCACCTGTACAGCTGCATATCCAAACTGTGCAAGAGTACCAGACAACACTAACTCGTTACTACCATTAACAGATAGTGACAGTCCACCAAGCAAATTATTGGTAAGACGATATGTCTCAACACCAGTAGCAATAACCAAGTTTACACTAGTTCCCGTATTATATGTCGGGAAAGCATCATTGTCTTCGTAATTCCACTCTGCTTGTAGAAGACTGCCGCCACCTGATGTAAGGACGGCTTTTGAAATACCAACAGGACTCATTGAAACTCTGTGCCTCCAACGAAACCTAACCAAGTAGCACCCTGGTTTGTAGTAGTGAGTGTAATAACATCAATTCTACCAGCAACCTGAGATAGAGTAGGAATGTTACCACCAGCCCATCTAGTATTTGCTGGCCAAGCAATACTGTAACTACCATTAGATGTAATAATCATTGTAACAGACACCGCACGCGAGTTAGCAGGCAAAGTGATGTTCAATGTATTAACAATCTGGTTCAATGTAATACCAAACACAGATGCTTGAGTAGCATCCAGTGTCAATGTATTAGATGTAATGTTAGGAGTCAGATAGTTCTCATCAAAGCAGCCATTTACCACCAGAGGATTGTTGACGATCACTTGTGTACCAGTGAGCATCAATCTATTTGTACCACCTAAGTCAACGTTGAACTTAGGAGCAGCAGTATCTTGGTTGTCAATGGTAATAGTACCATTGTCATTGATAATTCTACATCCATCAACTCTAGTGGAGTTCTTATGCAATACAATACCAGACTTAGATGCCTGTGATGTATTGGGTTGAACCTCAATAAGAGTAGCGTGGTTGTTTGTGTGATCTGATCTGAATCTAGCAACTACATCGTCTTCCGTTGATAACGCCACGGATCGGACATCAAGCCTAGTTCCAGGCACTGCAGTACCAATACCAACACGGTCAGTACTAGAATCAAATTTAAGACCACTAGTTTTAATAGTAAGGGAGGTAGTGGCACTAAGGTCAGTGACGTTAATACTAGCAGGCAAACGGTCATTGTTAACCGTGCCCGATGTAATTTGTCCCCCACCAATGTTGTAAGTGAGTCTGTTCGATCCTTCATAGATTTCAGTAGCGCGAATGCTACCAGTAATGTCAACGTCACGTGTGGGTGAACCTGCAGCGCCACCAGTTACAGCGATAGCAGGAACTGACATAACGTCAGTTGCAGGATCATATGTAAATGCTGCTTCACCACCAAGTGCTAAGCCTGATCTGATTTGAATCTGATTAGATCCTGTACCACCAGGTTGCAAACCACCAGCGAGACCACCACCAGCAAACAGATTCCAGTAAGTAGTGTTTACTGTACCAGTGGCAGATGGTGATTGATTTGTGTTATCAGCCACGCAAATGTACGTGCTGACGGTGGATCCGTCGTCAAACCATACTAGATCATCCACCACATATGCGGTGGAGTTTGACCAGTTTCCTTGCCAGGTAAGTTTAATCTTACCTACATCGATGAAAAATTGTGACATTACCTTACTGTGACGACGAGATGCCCATTACTATCTATATTGAATTCCAGACCGCTTGGTGCGAAGAACTGGTGTGTGTTCAAAGGTGACGAATACTCATCATATGAGATATTTGTCTGTCTACCAGCGTACACAATAGTCAAATTAGTTGTACCTGGTTGGGGTTTTCTGATGATATAGTAGTCACCAGCGTCCCCACTTTCTTTCCAGTTAACACCATTATACGTTTTGAATGTATTCTGGCTAGTATTGTAAAAAATTTGACCATTGACAGGGGATACAGGATCAGTAGCACCAGTGATATCAATCTTTTCAGAAGTTGCAGAACCAGCAGCTAACTTAGCAGTGGTCACATTCAAGTTTCTGATGACATCAGTGGTAACTGCTTCAGAACCACCTGTGCTATTAAGTTTAGCACTGGTGACAGAATCGTCAGTCAGTGCAGTATCAGCGTCCACAGCACCTGGGGCAATCTTGGCTGTAGTCACTGCTCCGTCTGCCAACTTAGGATTGGTGACAGACAAGTTAATAATTTTAGTTGTAGACACCGACAGGTCGTCCAAGGTATCTGTCTGGACTCGGGTGAAGTCCTGCAGCGTACCAGTTGCAGTGGACGGTGACATAAACGAATACCCTGCAGAAAATACAGAGTTAATTGCACCGTTATTATACCGTACTCTCACATAGTATTGTGTAGAAGGACGGATAGAATCTGTCGGAATTGGGAATGTAGTTCTATTTGTAGTGTCAATAGACGCAACAATCACTTTATTGGTGAACCCAGCATCAGTTGCAACCTCCCAGTCACTATGTACGTGTGTCTGAGCCGCAGCAGGTGTAGCAACAAATGCACTAGATGTAACGTCAAGTCTATCGTAAATGTTAGACTCTACAACACTAGTAATTGCAGGGCACTGCAGTTCAGCAGGAACAGCAGATGTTGCAAAGTAAATAGGTTCTGACCATTCGGAGTACCAGTTAGCACTCTGAAGGTCAACATACTGATAACGGACACGAACGTAATATGTTCTGTCCTCTTCTAAAATACCACTAGCAATAGTGATAGATGTTTTGTTGTTAATATCATTAGCAGACTCATAGATTAGACCACTAGTGTTACTAATCTGTGATGTTGCTGTGTATCCACCAGCCAGAGGAGCAAGACCAGCATCACTACCAAAAGTAGGAGTCAGTGCAATCTGCCAGGTAGATGACACGTGAGTAGCACCATTGACACCAGAGAAACCAGAACCAGAAATGGTGGGTGTCAGAGTAACATTCGTCGCGGCATTCACAGGTGCTGTGATGCTAGGACGATTGATCTTAGGACTAACGTTAGTCTGTGTATCAGTATAGAATGATACAGGTGCACTATACTCAGAGTTAGTACCAGTATTATCCCTGTATCTTACTCTAACGAAGTACAGTGTATTATACGCCAAAGTTTGTGGCGTAAACTGTGTCAGGCTAGATGATGTATCCAGCAGTTCTTCGTGGATATTAGTGAAGAGAAAATCTGTTGCAATCTGCCAATCAGTTCTAGCGTGTGTGTTACTACCACTGTAAGCAGATGATATGATCACGGGAATCAACGCCGTGGGCGATGCTATCGTAACCGTTGGGGTCTGAATAGGTAAACCAGTATTAAATTCAGCGACCTTCGACCAGTTTGAGATATTTGCATCGGGAGTTGCATCGTCACGATGCCTAATTCTAATATAATAATGTGTATTACTCTGCAGTGTTGATGCAGGAATTGTCAACGACGTTTTATTAACCGTGTCGTTTTGGTTGTATACCAGTTCACTAGAGCCGAAAGTATCCGCTGTTGCAATCTGCCAGTCAGTTGACTGGTGAGCACCAACCCCAGTCTCTCCACTGAATGTAGTGGAGAAGATGGTTGGTGTCAAAGACGCTGGCGACGGAATACTGCCCAGTGCGGGTGGGTAGATTAGTGCCATTTTACTTTGTACCTATACAGTAATTTATGCGCAAGTGGGGTTACAGTCACCCAAGTAGCTGAACAGAACTGGCCAAGGAGCAGGGACTTGGAAGTCCAGGGATCTTGGCGAAATGCCGTCAGTCACTTTAATCTGTGCCACACCCTTCATACCGATGATCGGTTGTTCAGCGTGACCGCGATCACGCAACGGTTTGATAAAGTTACAGAAGTAGTCGTTCGACGGAGTAATGCAAGCACCGTTAGAGGTGTATGCAAAGTCGTAAGTGTGATCCTGGCAAGGATCAGCAACAGCAGTCAGGTTGATCAGGTCAACCAGATCGAACGGCGACTCAACCAGTTCGACCCACAATGTGTAGACCTTCTGAGTACCACGTGCAGGGAAGATAGCAGGTTGAATGTCATTCTTAACTGCGAAATCCACAGGCAGGTTGATGCTTGTATCACCACGGAACGGGCAATCGCGGAGCAGACCAGTTGCAGTAGCCAGTTGTCCACTGTAGGTGCTGAAGTCACCAGTGTTGACTACGGTAGGACCGTTAGCCATATTAGCGTCATTCAGTGTGAAGACAGTTCTCGTACCACCAGTGGTGGTTGCCATATACGGGAACTCGTTAATCAAACGCAGTCTCCAGGTAAATTGACCAGCATCGATAGTGTACGAGCAGGTCACATCTTGTGTACCATTGTTGGTGACAGTGAAGTTCTGTGCACCCTTATAGTAATCCTGAATTTGCAGTGTGTTGATGTCAATGTAAGGCAGTGCACTAAGAGGTGCAGGACCCACGTCAATAACGAAGGAGCGAACCAGAACGTTACCGAAGTAATCACCACAGGTCAGAGTAGTATCAACGAAGCCTTGATCGTGACGCAGATAACCGTTAGAAACGGTACCAGTCCAACCGTTGTCGTATTCATACCACCACATACCCAGTTCAGGCGGGTTAGCAATCACGCTGATCTCGTTAGAGACAGAGGAGTATGCATCACCATTGCCAAGAACAACATAGTAAGTGTTGGGATCGTTCTCACCGTGAGGAACACCCTTACAAGGCAAGTCAGTGTTACGGATAGGAACACCAGCGTTGTCTAGCGGGGGCAGCAGCTGAGAGGAGGACTGAACAGGAATCTCAATATAAGATCCACTGTAGTCAACACGCAGCGGGAACTCTTCATCGAACGAGATATAGTTCTCTCTGTAGATGCTAGCACCGTCCAGAGTACAGGAGCTATGGTATGCGGTTTCATCGTTACCATAGTCTCTTCTCGATCTGAAGTGAGGAGAGTTAAGAGGAATGTAAGTAGGATAGGTATTTGAAAGTGTATCCCAGTTGTAAGACTTAGCACCAGTTGTGGTGTTGTAGCTATACAGTTTCTTGTACCAGAGATATTCAATCATCTGGTCACTGCAGTTCAGTTCCACAGGATAGCGACCCAAGTTAGGCAATCTACCAGAGGACTGATAAGGAAGAGTGTTGGGATAGTGTGTCAACTGACCGTACTCTGTGTTAACAGAGTAAGTGTTACCAGAAATTGCTGTAGCACCAGCATACATCGTGAGGTTAGGCTGTGCAGGCAGAGCAGGTCTGTTAGCAACAGTCAACTGCAGAGTGTTGGAGAGCAGAGCATTATATGTGCTCGTGAAGTCCAGGTGCTGCGATGCAAATGTGCTACCACCACTTTGACCGAAGTAGATGCTGGACAGTGGTTCAGTCTCAAGTGCAATGTAATCAACAAATGCACCAGCGGTACCAGGTGTGCCATAACGGCGAACCTTAGAACCAGTGATAGTGTTGCCGATAGCAGAGGAACGCAGTTCCAGATCCTTACCAGCCCAGGAAGGATCACTGACATCGAAGCGATAGGTAGCACCCTTAGCAACTTCAAACACAGTAGAACCAGACTGGTTCACGACGGTAGCGTAGTCTGTACCAGATGCCACCAGGTCAAACGTCACGCGATAGCGCAGTTTACAGCGGAACAACTGTTGATCCAGGTTCCACCACTTATTCACGATCAGGTTACAGATAGCCAGTTCGTGACCAGTGACATCTTCAAATCTCTCAATGTAAGAGTAGAAGTAGTTACGGGCACTGACATTATTTGTCCAGAGGTCAGCACCTTCCTGATCACAGGATGTAGCAGCTGTAGTGTTACCAGTCGAGTACTCGTTAATGTTGTGCCAATCAGTGTTACCATCTCTAGTAGCATAGATTTGCCACTGAGGCAGATACTCAAACCTTGCATTGTCATATCCAGTCTGATATGCAATGATTCTGAAAGACTTATAAGTCAGAGGACGTGAATACCACTCATTTGTTGCCCAGAGAGCATTATCTTGAGGTTGTCCGTATTGCTTGGTAACAGCATCATAGTCGATAGTTCTATTGACACCACCAAACTTGATCTCAATGTTCTGAACAGTAACTGTAGTGTTAGTAAGTTGAATCGTATAGGTCTGAGTTTGCCCAGAAATATTTTCTTCAACTGTAAGTGTCAGGTCCAGCGTTGTGGTGTTAGTCAAGACACCACTCAGAACACCAGTCTCAGTATCGAATGAGAGACCAGTTCCTGCAATAGAATCACCAGACAGAGTGTAATCTCTGTCAAGGATTGTCTCGTTAGCATAGGTTCTCAGGAAAGAGACACCCAGTTGCAGGTTGACAGTATCACCAATGTTGAATGTACCCAGTGCGCCAGCGGCTGTATACCAGGTAGTCAACAGGTTGATGAACGGAGAAACAACACCACTCATCACACCAGTGTCAACACCAGTATCAACAGGCAGGTATACAATCTCGGTACCTTGACCTTGACCAGCATCTTCCTGTGCTTCAGTCTGGAAGTACAGTTTGTTACCAACAGGATTCAGATCCATCCAACGTTGGATACCATCACTACGCTGCTTTGTGCCTTCCAGGTTAGCAACCTTAAGAAGGTTGCCACCTTGCTCAGAGTAAGCAGCAGTAAACTGTGCAGCGTTGGGCTCAATCTCAATACGATTGTTGCCAGGATCCACATCAGTGATGGTGTGCCAGTAGTTCTCCATAATGTTGAACTCGATACCACCAATGTCATAGACATAGGAGCTACCAGGTGCAGGAGTGCTACCAGGGAACACAGGATCAGAGTAGAACTCGTTACCTAAGATGTAAGGATATGCGGGATTACCATTGTCATCTTCAGTGATGAAGTATGCATAGGTACCATTCGGATAGTCAGGAGTCTTACAGTAGCGACCGTTTCTGCTATCCAGGTCACCAATGATAATACGCTCTGCCATATTAGAATGGTTATAGCAGAAGTAGTACAGGATCTTCGGTGCACTGCTTGTAGGTGTGATCTCAATAGATCTCTGTGTAGCAGTATCGAAACCAGCAGCGTATTCTGCATAGGTAACAGCAACGTTCTCCAGTTTGTAAACGATACCATCCTGATAGACAGCGTTCACATCACCAACAGTCTGACCAGACACGTGCCAACCTTGTGCTGTTGCTTCACCATAAGTAGAGAACAACATAGCGTGGCTGGTGTTGGAAGCATCACTCTGATTAAAGATATACTTACAACCTTTACGGAAGTTAAATGCAGGCTTCTCTTCGTTACCTGTCAGACCACCACCAGAGATGTAATAACGACCACCAGAACCAGTATTGGTAGCACTAGAAACCTGAACAGTAAATGTAGTTTCTAATGCATCTTGATCGATGTTGCCTTGATACTCATAATCCTCAACAAATGCACCATAAGGATAGGTGTTGACATCAGGACGTGAACCAAACATATCAGGCACTCTGTTTGGCAGCTTCAGTTCATATGCAGTCTTCATACGAATGACAGCAGACGATGCATCTAAAGCATCAGAGTATCCATATGGACCATAGATCGGATAGCCATCGAAGGACATACCCAAGATCTTAGAGTGACCATTTGTATGACGCTTATAATCACCCTGAACGTTGCTGTTGACGTTCACAGTGTTACCCATTCTGATGCCTGTACCGACATAGTAGAGGGTGTTAGGAGCGTCCTGAGGGACGACAATCGTTACCGTACGCTCAGATGCAGTCGCGAAGGAGTTTGCATAGGTCACAGCGTCTACAGCAGCGCCATTAAGACGATATGTGACGCCACTGCTATACTTCACACCACCATTATGCACACCATCGTCTGTAGTTGACAGATAGATGGGGTTGCCAGTGTTGGTAGAGTCGTTCTGGTTAAAGATATATGTGTTGCCTCTGGTGAAGTTAATCGTAGGAGCAGCAGTAGGAGTCGTGAACTCATCACCACGGATCACGAACTGTTCATCAGAACCAGTACCGAAGTATGGATCACCAGACTCCTTATCAGCCACAGTAACCACATAGTTGACAGTTCTATAACCCAGATCGAAGTAAGTAGAACTCAGGTAACTAGATGCAGTGATAGCAGATGTACCATATGCAGCGAGCAGTTTACTGCTGTTGTAACCATAAACATTCGCAGCGTTGGGGAAACCACCGTAAGCATCTTCACCGACCAAGTTACCATTAGTCACGCTGTTGTAAGTCCAACCAGGAGTCGGTCCTTCTTCCTTACTGTAGTGATACATCAGAACACCAGTGGTAGTAAGACCGAAGGGGTTGTTACTACGAAGAGGTTTCTCTGTTCTAACAGTAGTACCATAGTTGGTACCACCTCTCCAGTTAAAGTTCTGGTTGAATGAATGACTACCAACGCTATTCGGGTTACCAGATGTAATAGCAATCGTGGCAACACCAGTAGCCTGAATACCACCAGCAACGTTCGGAGGATCAATAACAACTGTAGGTGCCAGGTTGTATCCACTACCAGCATCAACAATCGTCAGACCAGACACATAACCATCCAGCACCGACAGGTTTGCAGTTGCAGCAGCACCAACACCACCGCCACCACTAAATGCCACGTTAGCGTAGGTGTAACCAACACCAGCTTCATCCACTGTGACGCCAGACACAACACCAATCTGTGTACCAATGGTACAACCAGCAGATGCAGGTTGCTCGAAGACAGGGTTCTGAGGTGCATTCATTGCCTCAGTAACTGCTTCACCATAGTATTGATCACCCAGAATGTACGGGAATGCAGGGTTGTTAGATGCATCAACCGTCATAAAGTAAGCGTAAGTACCACCAGGGAACTCAGGTGTGATACCGAATCTACCGTTGCGACGGTCAAGAGAACCAGTTCCCACATATTCATAGTCTTCCACGAAAGAACCCATCGGATATGCAGTTGTAGAAGGTGCATAACCTTGTGGCTCAGAGAGTGTGATCGTACCCGTCATTGCCTGAGCATTCTCAGACACATAGTAATAGGTACCTGCTGCAGCAGTTGTTGTGTTCCACAGAATAGTAGCGTTGTGACTACCATTGTTCGTCACAGAAGCAACAACCTGAGTCGGGTTGTAAGGAGCAGGAACAGTCTGGATCCACATCGGGTGGGTCACAGTTGTACCACCGCCGCCACCAGCAGATTGGATAGTGATCGTACCGACCATACCACCGTGATACTCACACTGATAGTAGTAAGTACCAGCATCACCAGAACCAGGAGTCCAGGATACAGTACCAGATTCGGTACCTTGGTTAGTAACACCAGAGATCTGATTACCAGTACCAGTACCAGCCTGTGTCTTCAGGTAGAACGGGTGACCAGATGCAGACACCGTGAAGTTGATAGTATCACCTTCGTAGAATGTCAGTGCAGGGTCAGCACCATTGATGTTACCAGTTCTGTCGGAACCAGAGACAGTGTAGTCACTAGAGCTAGATGCAGTAACAACTAAGTTGTAGGTATTCGGTGTGCTACCGCCGCCGCCACCAGTGGTGTAAGAAGCGTTAACATTGAACACAAGGTTATCACCAACATTAGCAGTAATTGCAACGTCAGTACCTGCCGATTGCCCCGTGAAATCATAGTCCAGCGAATCATCTGCGGTAACACTCCAGTTGTAAGTAGAACCAGCATACTGATCACCAGGACGTGAACTTCTTAGTGCGTAAGAAGATGTCATTCTCGCCAGTGTAGTTGGCGATGCAGGGCTAGCGTAACCAATGGGACCATAGATGGGATATCCATCATATGCATAACCAATGATCGGAGAGTGAACAGTTGCTTCAGTAATATCTCTCGTAGTATGAGAAGGCAATGCAGCAGTGTTAGCACTAGTTGTAACAGATGCAGCGTTACCGTATCCAGAATACAGAGAGCAATAGTAGAAAAGGTTGGGGCTGTTAGGTTGCAGTTGCAGATATGTACCAGTTCCAGCCTGACCGTCACCAGGTGTACCCTGATAGCGGATACCAACTTCATACTCAACACCACCTTGAGTGTGGATACCGTCTTGAGTAGCAGAGAGACGGAAGGGATAACCAGTGTTAGAAGAATCAGACTGATCGAAGAAGTAAGTGTTACCTTCAGTCAGAATGATGTTAGGAGTCAAGCCAGCATTCAGATAATACTTAGAAGCACTGACTGTGACTGTATATGTTGTAGTAGAACCTTTCCAAGTATTGAGAAGGAACTTAGCATTGTTGTAGTAGTATGCACCATTAGAATCAGTGGCACCACCACCATTGTCAGCACCAAACTTCGCAGAGTTGAAGACGGTGTTGAATGTATATCCAGTTGGGCAACCAGTACCATCAGGCAGGTCAGTATTAAGACCGTGCGAATAGTGACGCAGTTGAATACCATTAAGTGCCAGACCAACACTAGGTTCTGCTGTAGACAGCATAGGTGTCGCATCAGCAAGGTTTCTACCACCACGGTAGATCCAGGTGTGGTTGTAGGACTGACCAGTAATGCCGTTAGAGTTGTTAGCATTAGGGAAGTTACCATACAATGCAGGCTGAGGCAGGTTGTCAGAAACTGCAGTCAGTGCACGTGTGGTCTGGTTCAGAGACACAGATGTAGTAGATCCACCACCGCTAACAAAACTAGAGTCGGGTGCCCAGTTGACAGCACCTTGGTTAGGTGGAGCAGATGGAGCAATCGTGACAGTAGGTGCCTCAGAATATCCAGAACCAGGGTTAGAGATATTAGCACCAGTCACAACACCATCAGTCACGATGGCAGTTGCAGCAGCACCTTGACCACCGCCACCACCGAAGGTGATAGCAGGCAGGTTCAGTGGGTTGTAACCAGAACCACCGTTAGTAATGGTGATAGCAGTAACACCACCACCAGTCAGTGAGATCTGTGCTGTAGCAGTTGCACCTTGACCATCACCAGTAATCTCAACTGTAGGTACAGTAGTGTATCCAGAACCAGGTTGATCAACGTTGATGCTAGTCACAGCACCACCAGTTAGTGTGATCTGTGCAGTTGCAGTTGCATCAGATCCACCGCCACCAGTGAACGAAACACCAGGTGTCAAGGTGTAACCAGAACCTTGGTTCTGCACAGTCAGGTTAGAGATGTAACCAGATGTACCACCAGAGGGGAAGGTACCGACAAGACCAGGAGAAGGATTGTTGTCAGTGACCATATTCAGCAGACCACCAGCCACATAGTATGCAGCAGTAGCAGATGAACCACTGCTCACCCACACATCAGTAATGATGTCTTCTGCGGGAGCAGCACGCGGAACACGGAACTGAATTTTGTCACCCAGAGTAGGATTAAAGCGAGCGTATTCACTACCCAGTGTGATACTAATAACGTTAGATGCAGCACCAGTACCAACAAAAGAGTTGACACCATCTAATGTGATCTCATCGAGATCATTGTAAGGATACTGACTGACAGTGCCGCCACCAAATTCTTGACCCACAGGAGCAGTGGTAGATCCATTATATGCTCTCTCGTAGTCCCAATCAATGTTTCTGCGCAACCATTCTTTTGCCATTGCAGGCACAGATTTGCCTTCATAGGTTGCTCTGTTCTGATAGCCCTTCACACCCAGGTACTGACAGACCACACCAGCAGTCAGAGGACCAGAGAAGGATGTACCTTGAATACAACCGTAATAACTAGAAGTAACAGTATTGTATGCACTGTTGCTGTTCCAGTAATACAGAGGAACGTAAATAGACTCACCAGGTGCACTAGTGGTAACACCAGTACCGTAGTTAGAGAACGTGGTGAAGGTATCGATCATCGTGGTTGCACCCACAGAGATCTTGTCACAAATACCTTCCATATTGTACTGATAGTCTTGAGGACCAGCAGTACGAGGACCAGGGTTGAACTTAGCCTGGTAACCACCATACTGAACGTTGTAACCGAAACCGTTACCAGCGGAACGAACGAACACAATACCAGCATCACTTGCTGACTTCTCGTAGTCGTCCATTGCAGTGTCTGCCTCATAGGCACCACTGTCAAATCCAGGTTCGTTCTGAGGAACGAAACGATAGTTCTCGGAAGGAATGTTAACACCAACAGATGCGTTGATCACAGCAGGTCTGTTGTTACCCTTCCAGTTTGGATGGCTAGGATCGTTATGGTTGATAATAGCAAGGATAGCATTCACATAACTGGACAACAGTCCACTACCATTACTACCCTGAGTCTTCAGAGCATAGATCCTAGTTTTTCTAGAGACACCGTGCTGCAAACCAGTAGCACAGATGGCACAGTTTGTACCGTGACCATTGTCATCTTCGTTAGAGTTTGCCTCACCATTAACAGTATACCCAGAATTAAATCCAGGAACTTCATAAACACGATAGTTTGCCTGCTCAGTAGCACCGTTCAGGTCAGCAACGTGATCAGGGTGATACAGTTCAGGGTGGAGGTTAGCACCAGTTGCGTTGACAGGACGTGACGCACCACGCACACCAGCGTCAATCACATACAGGTCAACACCATCACCATCTTCGGTGTAGGAGTACAGACCATAGTCAAGACCATTAGTCTGCTGAGAAATTCTTGCCAGATACCACTTACAGAACATTGTGGCTCTGAAGTGAACTGTAGGAGCAGTAAATTCACTGCCACGCACACCCACCTTGGGTGTTTCTTGGGCGTAAATGTAAATCTGCTTTGGTGTTGTCTGGGTGTAAGTAAGACTAATCTGCGCACCAGCGGTACCAGGTGTACCAACACGGGTCACACCAACATTATACTCAGTACCACCATTGTGTGTACCATCAGGAGTGGTAGAGAACGCAGGAGTATAGTTAAAGTTTGACGGATCAGAGACATCGAGAATCAGCGTATGTCCTGGCATCAGGAATGTCAGCTGAGGGCACTCGTAAATTACCTCTGCAAAGTACTTCGGACCAGCAGTAGTATTGGTGATAGTAACATCGATTTCATAATTAGTACCAGCACCAACGCTGTAAGGGATAACGTTACCGTATGCTTGAGGACTGATCTGTTGGGCAAGCAGGTCAGGATCATCATTTTCGGTAGCCAGAGCAGTAGCAACGGCTAAACGATCGGTCTCAATAGGGAGAACATCACTATCATTCAGATTATTAGCAATCTGTGTGTCTTCATAGACACCAGTAATAGTTGTTTCTCTATCCCAGATAGCAGAATGCACCTCTGGAAAATCATCACCCTTAAGGATATTGATGAAGTTATCGTCTTTCGACGAGAAATCCAAGAAGATTGTCTTAATTCTAGAAAGATCTTGGAAACTCTCCAGAGTCGTAAAACGCTGCTTTGCTCTCTCGATTACAGCAGCTGCTTGATTTTCTTTAGAAATCCTTGCAATAATTCTATTGCTCATTATCCGAAAACGATACAGTACTTACCCTAGAGGTTATTTATCAGCATAGGACCTTATGAAGTCGTGGCGGATAGCATCGTAGTGCTGAAATGTTTCCCATAATGGGTGATTAGGATCAATATCATCAGGAACACACCCAAATGCTTTGCACACAGAGCACATCATTTGGTAGTGATTGAACATAAAATTCCTGTCAGCCTGTTTCCTGAACATAGATTCAGACCAAAACACAGAAACTCTACGCTCTCCCTTGGTGACAGGCATCACTTTATGTGGAGTTCCTGTTGGATAACTGATTGCGTGACCAGCAGGTAACTTAAAATAAAGATGTTCGGTACCATATCTTAGTACCAATTCTCCACCTTCATACTCACTAGGATCATTCAGAAATAATGTAGTGCTAATGTCATTTCTGATATCCATCTCTGCAGAATCAACGTGCCAGTCGTAATGCATCCCTTCTGTGTATCTACAGAAGAGACCGACAGTATTTCTCGTCAACTGCATAAAGTACCGACACTCATCAGTCAGTTCAAAAGCCTGTTGAATGATGTTCCAGCAAGCATCTGCTTGCTCAGGTAACATCTGCATATTGTGCTTTAGTTCTTTATGATCAGAACCAGTTTTTTCACCATCTTCAAATTCACTAATATCATAGAAGTTCGCAACGTGATTAAGTTGAACTTCATTCAATAACTCATAATTAAAAAGCATAATCAGGGAACGAAACTAGAAGATTCAGGTGTAACTGGCCAATCAGTCCAATCTGCAGGACTATAGTCCTCAGGAAATGTAGAAGGAAAATCTCTCAATCTCTGTCTGTATGTTGCCCAATTTGCTTTTTCTTCATCAGACAGTTGACAGTCAGGAAGTTGTGTCCAGTCACAATTAGTCAGACGAATGTCACGATCTGCACGCAGTGTAGTCATATTAGCAGGGACCATTGTCTCAACATACGCCGCTTGCGCTGCTGCTGCAGCCGCTGCTTCTGCCTGTTGTGCAATCCACTCATCTCTTTTTGCTTCAAAGAGAGGATACAAAGCATCAACAATAGCAGTAATGTTTGCAGTTACTGGACCACCAGTGTCAGGTGTGTGGTTGTAATTATTTGGAAACTGACCAGTTCTATCAGTTTTCTCAATCAAATAATATGGTAGTTCTGCAGATCCTGTTGCTGGTGTCCAATACCACAGGATATTCATATCATCAACACCAGGGACGTTGATGTCATTAAGGGCTGGCAGAACTGTGTTATCCCATTCATCATCAGTTACATAGAAGCACTGCACATCTTGCACTCCACTATTGAAGGAGCCCAGCATCTTCTGGTAAGAATTGATATAGAAATGTGCTGTTGAAAAATTGAGTGCCGACATTTTACGAATTGAGATAGTACCAGCCTGTCAGAATATATTTATCGCCAGACAGAAGCGTGTTCCCTCTGTGAGGGTGTGTATAACCAGCTGGCCACATAACAACTGTGCCAGTAGTGGGAGGAACGCGACGACACTGATCTAAAAATTCAGTCTCGCCACCATATTCAGGAGGAACATCATTTAAGTAGATTGTCCAAACGATAACACGATGAGAGTGGTCCAGCCCCATCGATTCATAGTGCCACTTATGATATCCACCACCTTTTTCAGTATGTTGAAACTTAGCAACAACACTAGCCATATGCTGTGTCATTAACTGACCATACCGATGAACGTAATGATTAAGACAAGACTGCAAATACTGTGCACACGTCTGTGCTAATTCAGGATTATTATGGTGAATCATAATCTGTTTATCCTTTCTACCGAGATGGGTATCAGGAAACTGCCAGTCACCAGTTGAGATGTTTTGTTCGTTCAGTTCATCACCGAATTTGACACTAGCATTTTGATATGCAGCCTTATACCAGTGAATGAACTTCTTACATTCATTCTCTGGCATAAAGTTTTTCCATACCCCAATGTGATCGGTAAAATCAAAATTAGTCAACTTCTCATCCATCATCAGTTCGAGAGGACGGATGGGAGTCACTCCATTATTTTCCATAAATCAAGGATAAATTGCTACACCGCATTCGTTAAAGTTGCCCAGCAGTCCGTTGTACAGAGCACGTTGACCAAGTTCATTACTTGCTCCAGGAACCAGACCGTTCGCATCATTATAGATTGCAGTGTTGAGGTCTGTCAAGGTTGTGAGGTTTGCATTGTTGATGAACTCAGTAGTCCAACCATCAAATGCATTTCCATCAGGCTTACGAGACAAGATATTATCGTAAGAGGTCACAATCTGATCAAACAGTTGCTGATAGGTGATAGATCCCTTAGCAGTCTGAGTGAGCCAAGAACTCACAAATCCAGTCACATAAAGTTCATTGCTGGTTGTAGTACCATCATTATACTCCAGGTAACCAATAACACCAGTACCATATCCAGCTGTTGTAGTACCTGTACCAGCAGTACAGTTAACAGTCAACTCAGCAGTTTCTGTAGTAGAACCAGCAGGACCCTGTACAGTCAAACTATATGTCGTGGTCTCTGTCGGACTCACAGTTGTACTACCACTGACAGTACTAGCATTGAAGTTCGACGCAGTAACTGTAGTTGCATCTGTCGAACTCCAGGTAAGAGTAGAAGATGTAACAGGGTTAGACTCACCACTACCAATAGCCAGAGTGGTTGGGTTCAGTGTCATCGTTACAACTGGCAACTGTGTAATAGAAACAGTTGTCTGCTGTGTCGTAGTACCCGTGGAGTTAGTAACTGCAAGGGTGTAAGTAGTAGTGGCAGTAATACCATCTGTACTATACGAACCATTCAATGTAGTCTGAGCATCCCATCCTGCATCAGTGGGACTGGAAGTAAATACTGCCGTTTCACCATTCTGAGTGCTCCAAGTAACAGTAGCAGGATCTGGATCACTAATGTTGTAAGAAGATGGCGATGCAGACAGAGAAACTGTAGGCAACGGCAGAGGATCAACAACTAGATCAGCAGTAGCTGTTGTATTTCCATACGCATTACTCACAACTACATTATATGTGATTGTACCAGAGGTTGTGGGTGTAACCGAAACAGAATGAGTAACAGCGCTAGATGCACCAGGAATGTTAGAAGAAACAAACGTAGTAGCGTCAGTAGCATTGTACTGAACAATAGCGGACTCTCCTATTGTAATCGTGGACGGGAAGATCGTCACGAATGCTGTTGGAGGATCCTGACCCAGTATTCCAACGCTAACACTAGATGTTGTACTTCCATACGTGTTAGCCACCGTCATAGAATATGTGGTAGCAGTAGTTGGGTTGACGACTACACTTCCACCTGTAGCAGTAGAACTTGTCGTAACACCAGGAATACTAACAGCCGTGATACTAGTAGCACCAGGAGAACTCCAAGTAATAGTAGAAGCAGATCCAGAGGTAACAGATTCAGGAGAAGCGCTAAGAGTCAGAGCAGGAGCAGCCGCATAAGTAACAGTAATTGTGCTGGTTGTCTTAAGTTCTGTACCATAGAAAATCTTGACAGTGTAGATAACACTAGCACCACCCTCAGCAGGACCCTCAAGGGTCATATTGACAGTATCGCCAGAAATAACATTAGTAGCGCTACCAGATACGCCAGCACCTTGACCATTCACATTGATAGGTGTAGAACCGACATTCTGACCGCCAGTCTTAGTAACCTGAACAGTGAAAGAATATACAAGATCAGCACCAGACAGAGTAATAGATGTTGATGCAAGACCACTAGCAGTACTGGTGGTAACTACTTGGTTAGCAGGAGTATCTGGGGTGTTATCACCTGTATCAGTAGGCGGTGGGGGTGCAGCGTAAACAGTACTATTCACACCCATATAGATCATATAGGCAGTCTCTTGGAATTCAGGTTTGATGTCAGGGTTATTGTCAAGACCCAAGTCAACATCTAATTCAAATCCAATAGCGGTGCCGTTAACATCAACGTTAGACAGCTGATATGAAAGTTGATTATATTTTGGTTTAATTAAAGCGTGACCTGCAGATCCATTATCATATGGAGAACCAAGGCGACAAGCACCTTGAGTGTTCATATTCACATTAGATTCTTTACAGAAGTCGTTATACCAGCCATTACCAACGTTACCATTAGTGTTTTGGAATCTCGCACCAACAGCATCACCATAGCCTTTGTGATAAGAACAAGTACCAGAGATAGCAGATCTAAAACTCATCCAGTGGGAATGAGGTTGTGTACCAGACGGGGGTGATGCTGCCTCAAAATTATGATCACTTGCAGCTGATGCACCACTTTTAATGCCACTATCACCATTACCAGGAGATGTACGGTCAGCTTGGAACGTTCCACCTCTAGGTGAAACGCTTTTGAATGTACCGTGAGAGTGAGCAGGTTGGTTAGGTGCTGTGTGATTTGACAAAGCACCAGTAGTAACATCTAAGGTACCACCAGAAAGATTACCATAAATCGTAGCAGTTCTACTAGTATTATATGCAATTTGAACACTACCCTCTTGCACTTGGACTCTAGGAGCAACGTCAGCAAGTGTTAGGATATTTTGTCCACCTTTTGATCCACAAGTATCAGAATCACCACTATCGTGATCAATTAGTTGAGGAGAACTACCATCAGGTCTTAGTCTACCAGTACCAATAGGTCTTCTATCTCTCAAGTCTGGGACTTTGAAGGTACCAGTGATGCTAGGGTAATTATTCTCTGCACTAGCATTACCACCATAGGTATTACCAATGATCTGATACAAAGCCAAGAACTCATTAGGATTCAAGCTTCTACCATTACATTCTTGCCATCCATCAGGCGCATAATAATCGCCATTCTCATCCTTCGGCATCATACAAATGGTACCGACTTGTACACCACTCCAGGATGGTCCGAGTTGTGAGTAATACTTTGCCATTAGAATTTGATGATGTACTCTAAGATCATATAAGGAGTGGTCACGTGATCCAAAGCTTCTCTTGGATCTGCAGTAACCATCGCTTGAGCAGATGTTCCTGCAAAAGAGATATTCTGCGGGGGATGGGTATATTCTAAGTTATTTGTACAACCATATCCCGATATTTGGTGGTTATGGGAAAATGATGCTGCAGAACTATCGATAGTTTTAGTGTTAATATTAACACCTTCGATGCGGATATCTTTACTATCCTGCATATCGGTGTCAATACCCATATTTACGGTATTTGTTACGCTAAAGTCTGCACCACCGTGAGTGTGACCAGCAGTAAATGAAGTATCAATAGAAGTTGGTGTTGTAGTTGTCGAACTCAACTGTAAAATTGGTGTACCTTCAAGAGATTCGTTAGTTCTACCAGGAGTAGTCACATATCCATTGAACGAACTATAAACTGTGTTTTGAATAGTTGCTTGATATCCAATACCAGCCCTTTCATATGTTCCATTACCATCCATACGGGTATTACCCATAAATTGCTGACCAGCAGTGGCAGATGGTACCAGAACTTTCGCACCTAAATTCGGAACTGCGAAAGTACCGTTAATAAAGTTATTTTCTGAATCAAAAGTAGGATTCAGAAGGGTTCCTCCAGCAACGCCAGTAGGATACCTACAAGCACTGACACCTCCGCCACCACTATTTCCAACGCCAATAACTCTCGCAAGTTCAGGATAGTCCCTTGCTTGATAGATAGAGCCATCACAGCGCAAGTATCCACCAGGAACACGCTCATTCTTAACGCTTACAGTTTGACATTCTCGTGAAAAAGGGAAAATCATCCCAGGTGCAACACCCTGATTCCCCCTTGCTGATGAATATACTCTAGCCATTAGAATGCTTTGATTATATAAACTGCTGTCTGATAAGGTGGTGTCAACTGAAGCGTGGCAGAACCAGCACCAGGATTATTATTTAGGGAGAGATTGTCACTGGAATACTGCTGTTGATAAGAAGCAGCACCCATACTTCCTTTATTCACAGTATATGTAATCGATCCGTGAGTATGCCCTGAAGAGTTATTTTGACGTGGAGCCTCTACATCATTAGGACCACCAGCTCGCGAAAGACTCACTCCTGAGTTTCCAGTCGCAAAGTCTCTATTTTTCTCACTACCAGTTTCAGCAGTTTTGTTACCACCGTGGATCTGGGAATTACATCTCTCAATGGTTTCATTATGACTGTGACTGGGGATATTCTCTCTAGAAAGCATTCTAGGTTGAATATACGCATCTCTACTCCACATTGCATTAGAGTTTGTCATCTGCATTGCACCGAAAGAGACGGTTTTATTCGGTCTACCAGAAATACTCCAACTAGCATACAACCCAACGTTTCCTGATGAAGATCCACCTTGAGAAGTGTATGTACTTCCCTTATGAACAGGCACTCTATTATTGTTCAAATTAGGAATATTAAAAGTGCCAGCATTATCAGACCCACCATAGGTATAACCCAGGAGATCTTTTAAAAGAGGATATCTATCATTCGGAAAACCAGATCCATCGCAAGACAGCCATCCGTGAGGAATATCACTACTGGATCCCGACCACGCCATAATTGTACCGATCGCGGCATTTTTAAAGCCGCGAATTTGTGCTAGATTTTTCATCAGAGTTCGATTAGACGCCAACCATAGAGAGCGTTGATATAAAGCAGACCAAGACCTGCACCAGGTGTTTGAATTAACAAGTCACCTGCACTGTCACCTTGAATCGGAGTAGATCCAGGTGCCGAAATCAGAATAGACTTGTTATAAGTCAAGATATCAGTCACATCCAGGACGCGAATCTGATCACCAGTTGCAGGAGAAGCAGGTAGAGTCAACGTTACCTGAGAACCAGTAACAGCAGTCACATAGTAGTTAGTGTTGCTAACGAGAGTGGTGTTTGTAGTAACAGCAACCCACTTACGACCACCAGTCGGTGTGAAGTATCCAGTAACACCAGCAACATCAATGTTACCGTCGGTATTAACCTTGAAGCGGTTAGTACCATTATCATTAACGTCGAGTGTACCACCTTCAAACTCAGCATTACCTGTAGCAGTAATGTTACCGTTGCTATTGATATTGCCATCAACACCCAGACCGCCATCAATGATGGCAGCACCATTAGCGTAGCTAGTAGATTGTGTGTTGCTGTGGACTCTCAAAGTACCACTGTTATCGGTATCATTACCAATAATCGTGTTACCGTTAGCAGAATCAACATAGAATGTGGTGTCATCATTGATGTGGAGCTTCTTAATCAGAAGATCACTACCCAGAGTCAGATCACCAGCAGCACCCATCTGTGCTCTAGGATCAGTCTCTGTACCACTACCAACAAACTTAATCAGTCCAGTCGGTTGCATCACCAATCTGGAGTCATCGCCGTCAGTAACCTTAATAACCTCACCACCTTCGATGTCAATACGGGTAGAACCGTTGACACTCAGTCTGTAGTTAGCCTCAGGAGAAGCAAGGTTGATAGAAACGTTGCTGTTCTGATCCATCTGGATGCCACCATCGGCATCACCAATTCTTGCAGAACCATTTGCCTTGATCACCAACTTAGCGGTGGAATCATCAGCAAACACATCAGCGTTATAATCCTCTTCACCAACAACGAAGTTCTGACCGTGATAGGTCACATAGTTGTTTGCTGCATCTGCATCATCTTGTTTGATGTCAGAACGCAGGTTGTCAGAGCCAGTACCGCTATCGACTCTGAACATCTTAGCGTTGCCGCCACGGACGAACAGATCTTGTGTAACAGTCAGGTCACCAACGATCTCGCTGTCACCACCACCCAGAACGGTGAGGTCACCATCGATTGTCAGGTTGCCATTTGACTGACCACCACCAACGGCTTCAGACGGAGCAGCGCCAACTGCACCAGCACGAACGATGACGTCACCGCCAACGAACAGACCAGTCATACCAGTCACTTCAGCAGTGTCACCGACGTTGATCGAGACACGACCGATACCGTTGTTATCGTCATCGAAGACGCGGAAGGTGTGAATACCAGCGGTATTTTGATTGTCACCACCAACCCACAGGGAGTTGCTGATAACTGCAGAACCTTCTACATCCAGTGTCTGAGCAGGAATGACACCACTATTTGTAGTACGCTTGTTCTTGAGGTTGATGCCCAGGCGCATATCGTCGCCTGTAGAACCAGCACTAGAACCAGCACCAGTGGTGTAGGTGGTCAGAGCATCGGTACCGATCAGACCCCACTCTCTCCAGCCATAGGAGGGAGTTTCACCAGATTGGAATCCACCGATCTGACACCAGATCCAACCAAGAGAGGTGTTGTAGTTGACATTGGAGATTCTATGTGCCTCACCAACAGTCTGAGTACCACGCAGTTGGATAGTACCCTCACCTTTGAAGTTGTCAGAGATGGGGACAGTCTTGTCCTTAGATGCCTTGATCTCATACTGGACACCAGAAGAGATGTTTCTGGGGTTGATACGCCAGACAGCAAACTCAATAGTGTTGGGCTTGAACGGAGGATTGACATTGATGTCAGTCTCAACCAGAACAGGGTCAACACCAGAGACGCCAGTGTTAGCAACCGAGACGATCTTCAGGGACGGAGGATCAGCGCTATCATCAGCGAACTGATCGCCCACCTCAATCGTAACAGGGGTGGAGAAGAAGGTACCGTCAGGAGCAGAAACCTCGAAACTGGTGTTCAGGTCAAACTTAACTTTGTTTGTAACCGTCAGAGTATCGATTGTGAGGTCAGTGGTGTTCTCCTCTTCATCGACGTTCTCACCAGCAACTCGCAGCACAGAGTCATCAATCTTGGTCTCTTCACCAGAGATAGCGTTAATACGCTGGTTACCCACGAACAGGTCACCGTTGGCGTTCAGACCAGAGTAGAAGACCACACCGCCGTCTTGACGCTTAGCCTGTGAGAACAGGACTTCATCGTCAGAGAGCACATACTCCTGTCTAGAGGGGAATGCGGTGGAGTAGTTACCAGGACCGAAACCAGTGTATTCAAAGGTGTGGTTACCAGAACGTGCCTGAGAAGGACGACGGAGTTCCACATACACACGCTTATCGGCAACATCGGTGCTGCTACCTTCGATCGGGATTCTACGATCTTCACGTGAAGCAACTGCCTTACCATCTCTAGCAGACAGTGTGATAGTAGATGATCTCCCGATATTTGTCAGGAAGTTACCGATTGCTTCCTTGGTGATGCTGTTCTTGTTATCGTCAGCCTGCACCAAACCGTGAATATAGTTATCAGCGGTAGAGATTGTTGCAGGTGCGTCAGGTGTGGTAGAACCATCACCATCGACGTCGAACCACAGCGGATCATCAGCAAACAGTTCAGGATACAGTCTCTCAGTCGGGTGACCGAACTTAAAGCTGTTGAACTCAGTAACAGAAGGAGAGAAGTCACCACGCAGGCAAGTCAGGTAGTAGATACCATCCTGCTGGTTGTAGATTCTGCGGCGCAGAGTCTTGACACGATACACATAGTATGTGTTATCGATCTCATCAACATCCTCAACACTCAGGATCTTATAGTCTTTCTGGTTACCATCTGCTTCGTCACGAACAAAGTCGCCAGGAGTCAGAGTGTAAGCAGGAGCATTACGGATAACATACTGTCTACCAAGGTCATCATCGAACTTGGTGAAGTCGTCGCGACCACCGTTAGGCTTCTCAGCAAGAATACCTGTAGCAGATCCGCTAGCAAGAATAGTAGAAGTGCCGTCGTCATACTTCAGATACGGCAGCAGAGAGAAGTCAGATCTCAGGACCAGGCGAGTAACACCAGATTCTGTGAAGATCTTATGGACGGTAGGCAGGCTACCACTGATAGAAGTGCTGCTAGAGAATCCAGACCAAGCAACAGCAAGACCCTCTTGGAAAGATCCAGTAACACTACTGAGTTTGACTTCAGTCAGAATAGTACCAGAAGGAAGTGCAGTACCAGCAGCGATATTGCTATTGATAGTGTGGTCAAAGACTGTAAGTTCAATACGGTTAGCGCCGCTAACCATCTTCTGTCGTGCAGACTGAATGGTGAACTTAATACCAGCGTCAGAAACCAGCGACTTCAGGTTACCAGAGAGATATGGATCATAGTTCAGGTCTTCCTGAATCTCTTGGTTGTTACCATTAGCATCAACTGTAGGAGATGCGCCATAGAATACAGGCAGGTCAGATGTACCGTCAACTGCAGCCAGGACGATCTTCTGAGGTCTCAGTCTTCTATTTTCGTCTGTTCTGACTTTAAGGACATAACCGAGCAGCGGCTCTCGCACGTTATCGGTTTCCTTGGGAACAACGTATCTGAATCTGTAGATACGGTCATCTTCCCTACGGCGATCGTTGATACGCTTGATGTAGGTGTTTGCGGTTGTGATGACTTCTTCATTGACATATTCATCCAGCGTAGAAACACGAGTGTAAATCTGGTTGGGTTGAGAACCAGTGTTCAACACATTCAGATACCACTGACCATTGCGACCAGGAGATGCAGTCATCTCAGGGTCATATCTCAGCGGGTGTCTGGTATTGCAGGAGTACACATAAACTTCATCCTGACCAGAGACACCAACGGTACCGCTAGAGTTGAAGGAGTAAGGAACACCACCACCTTGGATAGCAAGTGCTGCAGTAGTTGCAACCTTGAATTTATTGATGTTGCCGTTTGTATTGTCATAGATGACATAATACATTGTGTTGGCATTGATACCACCAGGCAACTGGGAACCAGGCTTAGCACGGAAGAACACAGGGGTTGCTGCTTTAGTAGCGAAACCCTTATCAAAGACGTGAGCAGACTCCAGGGTGAATTCGTTAGTAGCAGGGTCAGCATTGGTGACCTTGTACTTAAACGGAGTCGGGTTCACATCGAAGATGTACTGCTGCATTCTGATCTGAACACCAGAGTTCAGAGCCTCAGGAACGTAGATAGCGTTACCAGCAGCGGCATCGTCCTCAGATGCTGCCAAAAGCAGTGTGTTGAGGTCCTCTGTCGGGAAAGTCTGATCAGGTGGCACAGGAGCGGTGTGACGACCCGCAGAGATCACATAATAGACAGTATTGGGATCCAGACCCTTAGGCAGTCTGACTAGATCGTCAGTAACATTGCTGTTGGTTCTGAAAGGCACCAGACGAACTGGTGTACCAGTGTAGAGACCGTGTGCTTCAGGGCAGGTAAAGATTGTTGCACGATAGGTGATCGTTTCACCTTGAGCATTCTGTACCGACTGTGTTGCAGTGGACAGAGTGTTGATAGTGAAATCGTCAAATCCTGAGGGGAAAAGTTGTGCAGACTTCTCCTGGGGACCAGATTCACCAGACTGAATGTCGGGATCCAACTTAGCGAAGATCCTATCATTTCTCTTACCACCAATCTTATAATCCTGCAGGATATAAGTCGGAGTGTTATCAGGATCAGCAACTTCTTCAGGCTCACCTGCCAGATAGACACGTGTTGTACCAGAAGGTTCTTTCGATGAAAGAATATCAATACCATAATAAGGAGGTTGTGCAGTATCCTCGATATCAATGGTTTGAGGCGGGATAATATCGGTAATGAAACCGTGCTTATCTTGGAAGAATGCAAATCCCTTAAATCCGATAGCATCCAGAGCGGTGTTACCGAAGTTAGAGTTAGAGTTGGTGATAGAGATGTCAGCACCAGACTCAATCAGGAAGTGATCTGCGAAACCCACCGCGAAGATGGACACAGCCTGAATGAACGCATCGTTCGACAGTCTGACGTGAGCGTTTCTCCACTCGTTCTTAAAGTATGCTCTACCATCAGTGTGGTAGGGAGTGGTAGCGAATGATCCTGTTGCCAGTTCTTCAGGGTCAGTAACAGCAACGCCATTCCAGGCAGATTCAAATTGTGCTGTTTCTTCGTTGAACTTGGTAAATGCGCGGTCATCCTTCTGCAGTGACACACCCGTATACTGGGCGCACACCATCGACTTGAAACCAGTAACCTTAGAACCATTGGCGTGCATACCGCACAGACCCCAGGTCGAACGGATCGACAGGTTAAAGATATAAGGAGACGCAGAGTCAACAGTATCAATCTCAGCCTGAACAACAGCGTTTTCGTTCAGTCTGTTGGGAGGAAGTGATGCTGTAGTATATGTCTGACCAGAGATCAGAGATGTAATAGAAGTATTGACACGATAATACAGCAGAGTGTTATCTGCTGGATCAAGACGTGTGATTAGGAAAGAACCGTGTAAGTCGTTTGTAAGACCAGTATCATCAATAGTAACAAACTGACCCACGAAATAGCCGTGAGGCGCTTTAGTCTTAACGCGAATCTCGGTGGCATTGCCTCCAAGAGCTTGTGGCGTGATCGATTCAATGACCTTCTTATCAGATAGCGGACCCACAATGCGGTTCTCAAGGTCCGTTTCTTCGATGGCTTGATCGACGTTGATATCTGTAACCAGATTTTCATAGGCGTCGCCTATCTTGTCGTAGTAGAGAGTCAGATCCTCTGCATCTGCGAACTCGAAGATTGTAATCTTGTGGTGAGAGAACGTCGGGTTAGCCTTGTTACCCGAGTTGTCGAAGTATACGCGCTGCTTACCATCAAAGATTGAAAACTGCCAGAAATAACATCCACCCGTCACATTGAAGATTGACGTACTTGGGATACTATTGTCAGTTGGGTTCGGCACGAACAAAGGACGGATCTTCGTCTTACGAAGGTCCATACCCACCAAGGATGTACCACGAGGTACGATAACACCACCAGTCGTAGAGTTGAACTTATACAAGTCGTTCTGGGAGTTACCCAGATCGAAGTTCACGTTGGTGTTAAAATCAGGAATCTGAGAGGCACTTGCAACACCAGGACGGTTATCAATGTAGTGGTCTCCAGGAGACAACACAACTGTAAACTCGTCAAATCGGTCATTATCAGGACCCGATTTATAGGAGAATCTAGCTACTTCTAGGAAAGCACGCTGAATACTCTTAAAAGGGCGTGTTGGGGAGTTACCCCTGTTGTTTACATCATCTGACGCATTAAAGTCATCAGGTGACACATAAACAAAACGTCCAGTCTTACTGGAAATTAGATTCTCTAGTCTGGTAAGTGCCATTACCTAAAATATTATGTGGTGGATATCCTGTTTGGTATTTATCAGACGAACATTCCCTTATCAGATAAAAACCGTAGTGTGGTCTTCATATCCCCAATATGCTGGTTTCCGAAAGCAACTTGGGGATATGTAGCCTCTGCTCCGAATTCGTCCAAAAACGCAGATTGATTAAAATGCTTATCGAGACGATATTCTAAAAATTCGCTGACATCATCCAAACTTGCTAGGAGAGATGCCATACGCTCACACTCTTGACTACCGTTTGTGTAGATTACTGCCGTGGTCATACTCAATTACGATTTTCTTGTGTTGGGTTTTTTTGTCGCAACAGACAACGTATTGTACTTCAGCGTCTAGTAACTCGCCAACCTTCTCTAGGAGATTTTTGGCGATGTTCATATTAGTCACGCTGACGCCAGTCGTCTGGTTTGTCTCTTCCGAACCATTCGTTGATGTCATCTGCACCGTCAAATCCTGTTTTGTAGTTTGATGGGTCAGGATCACCTAAACCCATCTTGTTCATAAAATCATCAATAGTGCCCTCTTCGATATCGAGAGCAGCCTGTCTTCGTGCCTGGTTTAACCAATCACGGGCAGTAGTATGTCTCTTAGCAAGTTTTTCTGCCCAAATCATATCCTCCAATTTGACTTCTTCTTTGTTAGCAATCTTTTTACAGATAAACTCCAATCGGAGTCGATAGGCAGTAGAGAGCATTTAGTCGTTTCGCAGTTTTGCTTCTAATTCAGAGATTCTGTTGAATTCAGCCATTGCTGATTCAGAGCGGGATTCTAGAATGCTGAGAATGTCATCACGAATGACGTCATTCTCAACATAGTCGTCTAGGTATTTATCGAGCGCTTCTTTCAAATACCTATATCTGTGCCACTCAGGGGAATAGGGTTTGTAGTGCATAATAATAGGTTGTTTCATCTATTATAGATGGTATTCTTGCAAGATGTCAAGTATACGGTTAAGCATAGTATGCGCTCCATCGTGCCATTCACCACTACGATCGTGATGAGTTCCATCATATAATTCGTTCTTTAATTTAAGAACTCGAACTTCTAACTCTGCTCTTTCGACTTGGTTGCGGGGCATAGCCAATAAAAAAGGAGGTTTACACCTCCTAATTATAGCGTTAGAACCAGTCAGATGACCATTCTTCTTTGGTTTCCTGACTTCCAACGTCTCCAGGGTTTTCTTGGCGACGTTGACCTTCTTTAACCATTTCCAGAGGAATAGTGTTGTCATCAGGGTTTACAGAGGCTGCTTGTGCCATTGCATCACCCAAACGATCTTTTGCTTCGCTTTCACTCACAAGGTCGATATTGAAAGAGAATGAGATACGGAGTGTACCATCAGGGTTCTTCTCAATACCTGGTTGCTTGTGGACCATATGATCGAGTTGAGAGGGGAAGATGATCACATCACCTTCATCACAAGTCAGAGTCATCTCTTCCTTGTAGCACCCATATCCATACATATCGGGATCATAGAAGTGCTTGTTATACCGAGGTCCTTCGGTATACATCTTCTCTGCATTGATGAAGCTCGTGCCCTTATGGCACTTAGGGTCAAACTGCAGGTAGTAAATTGCAGAGAGGTGTGAGGGAATGTGGTTATGCTGTTCCTGGTTTTGACCAGGACCGTATGCGTTGAACCACTGCTGAGCAACCAGGAAGGCGTGCGGGTAGAACTCAGCGAGTTTGATGGCTTCTTGGATATTCGTAGAAAGATCCTGAAGCAAAGCCTGAATGTCGATCTCTTTCTCCAAAGTATGGTCCATCAAGGACTTATCGAAGAAAGTGGTGAAGCAGTCGCACTCCCAACACGCGGGAGAATCGTCTTTGTTGGCGTTACTGCCTTTTTCGAGCTTGTAGCGTTCCTCAATGATGGGAACAATGAGATTTTTCCACTTCTCGTGTGTTTGCAGTTTTCCCCGATAGATGAATTTGGGAAAAACCGAAAAAAGACCATATTGGTCTTGTTTGTTGGTCTGTTGTGCCATAACGACGTTATAACGAAGCGTTCTATTTATTGTACAATAAATGGGCGGTTTTTACAACTGCCCAATAGGAGTGGTGGGAGTCGAACCCACACTGTGACGATTTTAAGTCGTCTGTCTCTGCCTTTGGACTACACTCCCAAAAACCTAAAAAGTCGAAAAATTGGCGGAGTTTTTTTTCCGACTTTTTGGTAATGGAAAGTCAATTTTCCTCTAGAAAGTCTGAAGGCGGTGCATACTTGATGGGGTTAGGGATACGGTCTTGCTCACCTCGAATCATCTCCAGCAATGCCAGGAAATCCTCGTAGCTATCGGAACAGTCAACAGTCTGACAATCATCATCGCTGGACCACAGGTGGAAAGCACGGGTCTGGATGTCCACGACGACGTTCTCTAGAGTTGCTTCGGGCATTGAGTCTGGTTCGTTACCCACTTATTATAGCACAGTGTCAAGGATCAGTTGAGGAAGACGAACGCTCCTGCGATTGTCACATTGGTCGTGGCTGTCACGGTAGCGTTCACACCAGCAGCGATGGTAACGGATCCAGCACCTGCTGTCATCACACTGTTACCAGCAACCACATTAGTAATTTTGTTACCGACTACAACAGTAGACACATCATTACCTGTCACAATCTTCTCAATCCTACCACCAACACTCGGACCACCGATGATCGACATTTTAGCAGCAGTCTGTGCTGCTGTGAAAGATAGTGGGACACCGAACTTATTGCCTGCAATGACTTCCATCTCTTTACCCAGGATAGCCTTGTAATGATCGCCAGCAACCTGTGTAGTCAGGTGACCACTACTCATAATGTTAAATGTACCTCTAGGATCAGCCATTGCAATGGTTCTCTCACCCATAATGGTGTCGTTCTGAGGACCAGTAACCGTAGTCTCTTGGATGTCAGCAATAACCTCAGTCTTTGGTGTTGCTGTAGAGACCTTAGACTTAGCAGCCATACCGATTGCTTGCTCAGCATTCAGGTTAATGTTCTTACCAGCATTAAGGTTGATGTTACCATCTGCCTTGAGACTGAGATCTTTTAATGAATGGACATCAACGTCATCATCACACATAACAGTCAGTTTACCACCAATGTCAAGGTTACAGTCTTGATTGACCTTGATTAGTGCATCACCCCAAGCGTGAATGATCAACTTACCTGAGTTAGGGTTATCAGCAGGCACCTTGACTGCTTTGATTTGAACTGATCCATCAGCACGAAGCCACAAATGATGCCCATCTCTGTGCATCATCATCATAGATCCTTGCTCAGCAGAGTCATCCACCTGCCAAAGATGACCCGATCTACTTACGTTAGAATGTACTGGATTATCGAGAGGTTTTTGTTTTGACATTAGGGGCAATCCACATAGTTAGCAGGATCTCTAGCAAGACCTTGCAGGATGAGTTCAGATTCTTCAGCAGGTACACATTGTAGATCTGCTTTTGCTTTAGCACCGAAGCCACCACCACCTGTGATGATTACTTCAGGTACTTCGTTGTAACTTTGACCGCCTTCAAGTAATTGAATCTCTTCAACATATCCTTGAGGACTAAGAATTGCACGTGCAATATCACTCTTACCATCAACGTAAACAGTAGGTGCTGTGTCATACAGACCACCAACGTTAGTCATAGTAAATCCAACTAGTTGACAAACAACATTAGTAGGTCGTGTCTTACCCTGGTATCCTTGTCCACCACGGATAACTCTAACACGTGACAAGTATCCATTACTATTTAATATCGGTTCGACAATAGCACCGAAGCCAACATTACTATCAATCGATATGAATGGAACAGAACGATATCTGTGTCCAGATTTCTTCACTTCGATGTCAATAATACTACCATCGGCATCGATGATGGGTACATCAAACTCTGGCGCACCATCATCGTCATCATCACCTCTATCAACACCAGGAGTTAACGCTGGTGTTTCTACAGAAGCCCGAATAACAACAGTTGCACTGGCACCAAATTCATTACAAGCAAAGATCAAGTTCTCTTGAACTTCTGTCAGGTTATCATCTAAAACATCGACAACAAATTCTGCTTTGTTGTCTTCCATAAAGACAGTTCCTTCCAAAGGTTGCAAGACATCACTTTCATTGATGTTTGGACCGAAGATAGTATAAGCAACCTTCTCATTGTCTGAAAACCCAGTACCTGTCAACGTAAACTTGACAGATTCTCCTTCAAATACTGAGACTTTATCAGCAGTAATGTTGAGTGTTTTGCCACTGAAAGAACTGCTGCTAGTCTCTGTAGAATCTAAGACAGAAACACCAGCACTAACACCAAGATTATTCAAGGTAACAAAGAGTTGCTCTGCAATCTCATTAGTATCCTCTACGATACCATCGTTTACCAGTGCGATAGTGACGCTAGCCTTGTTATCTTGGACAGTAAAAGTTCTCCCCAGATCAGAAGGAATAGTAGGGTAAACGGTATCACCATTCTCAACCACGTACGCGATGTCTTCGACTGTGATGCCTGTTGATTCTCTTCCGATGGTGTAGTTGACTGTTTCTCCATCTGCCACGTTGAATGTAGTGAGGTTAAATGTCACAGTCTCACCTTCATATACAACTTGCTTGTCAACAGACAGGAAGTATGCAGGTTGATCTGTGTTCAGAGTAGACGGTACACCACCAACACCCAATCCATCTGGGACGTCAGTAGTGGGGAAAGATCCTTGTGTTCCAACACCATTATCAGTAATCCAAATCTTAGCGACAGGTTTGTCTAGATCACCACAACCATCGTGATTCATCTTGACAAAGAAAAACTTATTACCGTCTTCTACACCATCATCGAGAGTCTTAACGGTAATTGTTCGCTCGGTTTCACCAACACCCCATCCAACGAATCCATTGACAGGACAATAGTCTTCGCCAGCCTTAGCAGTACCATCAACAGTGTAATAGGTAGCAGAACTACTCGTTTCAGAGTTTCCAAGACGTCGGAGAGTAATAATAGCATCTTCTCCTTCCTTCACCCCATTGACTTCCAGGATATCTTCCACACGGAAACTTCTACTCGCACAGACAGAGTTGTCAATTTCGTCGTGCGGTATACCCGTAGGACTGTTTGTGCCATCTGTGGATCCGAAAGGACTGTCTGTATCTCCTCCTCCATCTGTACCACCTCCTGTACCAGGGGGAACTTGCGGACCCCAAACGTTTATTTCTGTCTTTGGTTCTGGATCTGTAGTTGCATCACCACAATAAGAATCAATCGGTAGATGGTTGCCAGACTCTAGTGCGTTGAGCAATTCATCCAGATCATTGTAGCCTGCTTCCAGACCGCTCTTACTTCCTTCCTTTGTGCTCTTCTTCTTAGTGTCTCCACTGCACTTCGCGTTGCCGCTGCACTGAATACCTAAGAGACTCATCACACTAGAGATAGCTCCGCCAACCATATCAACTGCACTACCAAGTGCACCTAATACAGATGACAGTCCACCAAATGCTGTGTTGATGATGCCACTCATCTCACCGAGCACACGTCCGAGGATAGCGTCAGTGAAACGCTTAACCTGACAAGCAGCCCAACTAACAACGTTGCCGATGTATCCCATCAGGACACCCTCGACAAAATTAGAGATCCTATCGATGAGACTGTCCATAGTACAGCCCAACTTCTCTAGCATCGTAGTAAACCACTTGACAACCTGTCCCAAAACACCAGGGATGGGTGCCAGAAGTGCTTTAATCAGTGCCTGAACTCCTTTCTTGAGGAGTGCCATCAGTTCACCGAATGCTCTAGTGATAGCAGCGTTAATAATCGCCTGCGCACGCTGAATATAGCCTTGCGCAGCTTTTTGGTAGTTGAAAAGACCACCAGTATATTTACTGATGTAATAAGATCCAATGTTACCATTGGTATGCTGTAATGTAGCAAACATTTCAGCAAGAACGTTTTCTAACTGCGATGCAGGGTTTTCACCAGCACCCTTGGCACAAGCAACTCTAAGTTCTGTAGTACCTGCTTGATTAGCAATGCTACTGTTATCCTTAGCAGAATTAACCAACCTACTGGCAGTCTCGGAACCTTGACCACCAATACCTTGGGTTCCTAAGTTCTTATTCTTCTCTGGTTGGTTCCCAGCAATATGACTGTTAGGATTAGGAGAGTTACCATCCTTTTCAGAGACAGCAACGTAACGCCCAAGAATTGTAGGTTCAGTGGGAGGTTTCTCTGTGCTTGCATTTGCAACAGCATTCTGAACACCAACCACGACTCTCTGCTTAGAGTCACCGTTAATGAAGAAACACCATACGATGTCACCAACTTTGATGTTGTGTGTAGACGCAGCTGTAGCCGTACCACCCGCATTATCAACGGGCATCATCACCGTTGCCCAAGGGAGGTCAGCAGTAGGAGGTTCGGGGATAGTTTTATCGTCCTCTTGACGATACTCCTTTCCGATAATTCGTACCTTAATCCTACCGCTCCCCTTCGGGTCGGTGATGTCTTCTACAAAACCTTTTTGGAATGCAAAAAGATCTTGTATCCTGGCTACGTTTGCACTATTCTCCATTAGTTATCGTGAATCTTACATTCAGGTGCGCCTGGTTCTTGATCGCAGTAGAGTTCGAGCGGTGAGGGATCGTGGTGATCTCCTGCTTCGATCTCTGCCTTGTGGTGCTCCACGTACTCTTCTAAATCGTGCAGCTCTTCTTCGATGTGACGACGTGCTTGAGGAGATGTCGTAGGGTTGTTAAGAATCTCCTTGTCTTTAGCAATGTGCTGTTCGATGGAATCCATAGGGAAAAACCTAAAGGGACAATTTTTTGGCGGAGTTTTTTTTCCGAATTATTTAGAATCGTGATCCTAATTTGGATCATACTCTGGACTTTCAATCCGCATCTTCAGTGCCTCTAACCCTATGGCTAGTTGCCCATAGAGTTTGACACGCATACTCTCTTCCTCTTCCGTTTCAATACGGGAAAGGATTTCATATAACCCTTGGGTCATATGAGGAGGATACTGTTTGAGAAATTCTTTATCCATTGGTTAGCAATTTTTGTTCAGTGAGTCTTTAACTAAGGTTGCAGCCGTAAAGCATTCTCGTGGCACCATACTATATCTATGCGCCAACCTGAAGATAAGATAATCACCACTGCGTCTCTTGTCTTCATCATCTGCTCTTCGGAAAGCATCAGGTGTAGAAGATGCGAGTTTCAATGTGATCTTATCACCAGCACGTAGTTTAGCATTGCCTGGGATGACAACATTTGAAACGTTCATCACCATTGTAGCACGCCTAGCGTTGTATTGACACTTTGTCATAGGACCCCAGTCTTGATACTCTGTTGCCCCGTCTGTCCTGTCTTCGCTTTGATCTTCTGTGCTTACTGCTGGATCATCCTTGTCGTACTGTGCTTCATTGCTAACTGTAACTTCAAAAGTGCGGGAAGTTTTACCTTGCAGATACTCATCAAGCCATTTCAGTGCCCAATCAGGGAAGGCACTTTGTGTTCCAATGTGTGCCCAAGAATCCCAATGATCCTTAAGCATCCACTTCACCTCTTTGACTTCTTGAGTATCTGTGTTGGTAATCTGTATGATAGCAGCGAAAACACCTTTGTCAGCCATTGTTTTCAGATCACCATCAGTCTTGTTCTCAAAACTTTGAATGATCAGGTGGGCAGGTACGTTACTGTTAGCAACTGACTGATAATATGTATACTCTGCCTCAGCACCTTGATAATTATCCTCTTTACCATTTGAAAGCAGGTTGTCAATAGATGCTAGGTGGTATCCATCTTTTGTACCCCAGAAAAAATACCCACACGTCTGTGCTTTCATCCCCTCATTAGAGATGGATGTCATACAAACATTGCGTACCATCTGCGCAAGAGTTCTACCCTCACCCAACATTTTCTGTGGGTTGAATGGTACATCTCTACTCATAACTCTGGCTTCTACACCAGCATCTTCAAACAACTTGGCGATGATCTTATCACCTGTGCCAGTGTATGCTTTCTTAGTTTTAAACTCGCTAATCTTTTTACTATCTTCCTTGACCAGATGTAAGGAGATGATGTTACCTTTATCTGTCTTAGATACTACATTAACTTTACTAACAATGAAATCATATTGCTTCTCGCCACTGTCATCAGACTGATCTGTCTCCAGAATAATTTTGAATGCTTCTCCACCTGTGAGTGCCATATCTTGAGCACCCAGGTCAGAGATCTGTGCAGTAGCAGTAGGATTGATCCTCTCTAGATCCTCATAGTAAGTAAAGTTGAGGAGTTTATTAGTGATGTTCTCAATCTCACCAGTGCCCAGTGTAAGTTCACACTGGATCAGTTTCCAACCTAATTGTCCTTGAGATTCGCTCATCAGTTTACAACTTCAAATACGTGACCGCCATCTCTGACAGGAGATGCAGTGGGGAACATCGCTACTGTACCAGTCGCGACTGGAGTACCACCATCACCAGCATTGCTAGCACTAGCAGTGGTGGCTGCAGTAGTGCCACCACTCATAACTCCAAGTGCTTTCAGTAGTTCTGCTTGCAGATCCATCTTGTCACCCGTATCACCTTGCAAACCAGTGCGTCTGTTGAGTTGTTCTTGCAGTCCTCTCACACTACCAGACATATTACGAAGGGTATTGCTAATAGGATTACCTGAAGCAGCGGCAACAGTAGGAGTGAGAGCAGATCTCTCACCATAATTCATACTGCTTGACACACCAGCAGAACCAGTAGAACTGAAGGGAGAGTTAAGACTATATCCAAACTTACGAGGATCTTTGAGACCAGGACCGCCGCGACCCACGTCTGCTTCATTCTTACTTGTCTCCCAATGCAGGTGAGGGGCTGTACTTCTACCTGTGTTGCCCAACTTACCAACGAAGGTACCTTTCTTATAGGACTGACCGATGCGCAACTTAGTAGGTCTCTGCATATGCGCATACAGATGGGTCACGCCATCATCTGTAGTGAAGTAAACAGAGTTACCGTATCCAGCATCACCTCTGCCCTCAGCACGTGCGTCTGTGATAACAGCACCTCTAGGCAGGTACATAGGTTGACCACCTCTGTCACCAGCGAATCCGATGTCGATGCCCTGGTGCATCTTACCCCAACGCATCCCACGACCTGATGTCAGGATAGGTTTACCACCACCGCCACCAACACCAGTAGCAGGTAACTGCCCACCACCTGTACCAAATGCATCACTCTTAATTGACAGATCCTGATCAGCAAACTCATTGATTGCCTTGAGGAATCCGCCACCACGTTCTAGGGCTCCACGAATCTGATCACCAATGAAGGGGAGATTCATAACCCCATCGATCATTCCCTTGATACCATTGACTGCACCAACAATCAGATTCTTAATGCCACCAACCAGAAGTTCGATACCCTTCATCACAAGCTGAAGAGTAGGAACCAAGAGTTTCAAGGACAACTTGGCAAGGACAGCAGTAACTTCACCTGCTTTCTTGATTGCTCCAATGAATCCCTCGCTATCTCCTCCACCTTCTCCGCCACCAAAGGCTGCAAAGATCTGACCGAATGCTTCACCGATACCACTAGTCATAGTCTTAAAGGTATCGACAAGAGGTCCGAAGGTCTTACCGAAATCAAATCCTTTGAAGATCTTGGCGAATGGTTCTGCAAAGAACTTACCGATGTTCTCACCCAACCAAGAACCAGCAGCAGCACCGAGAGCAGTACCGATAGGACCGAGAGCACTACCCAGAATACCACCAACAACTGCGCCAGCACCTGCACCAATACCTGCACCAGCAGATCTAGCAACAATCTTACCCTTATCTTTCTGCAGACTACCATCAGCAAGACCAGCCTGGACTTGCTCTCGTGACATATTATTCTCTTGCATCAAACGAGCTATCTCTTCCTCGTTCGCTTCCATAGCACCGAAGCCAGCGGAGAGAAGAGAACCGATGAGAGGAACCCTCTTCAGACCAGCGCCACCTATCTTCGCTGCTTTTACTAGACCACCACCAGTCTTTCCAAGAGCACCACCAACTGCTTTCACAGCACCAGGAGCAGCACCAAGAACTTTACCAGCACCTCTTACACCAGCAACACCACCTCGGGTTGCTACCTTACCAAGTTGGACACCAGCCTTACCAAGATCAAAGTTTGCAATGGCAGTCTTGATATTCTTACCAAGTTGTGCCGATGCTTTACCCATAGCACCAATTTGTCCAGGCAATGCCTTGAAAACATTGGACAAACTAGTAATTGATTTTGCTTTTAACTTACCCAGGTTGGATGTCAGATCCCGAAGTGCCTTGCCAGAAGCAATGTTCTGAACACCAGTTCTAATGCCTCTACCAGCACGGAAGAAACCACCTGCTTCATCTCCAAGAGCACCAGCACCACGTGCAACGTTCGGGAAGGGACGACCTGCAGTGCTGAGAACAGTTGCATTATTGGCACCAGTGATGCCCTGCATAAACAACTGGCTCTGCTGCTTGATAGCATTAGCAGTGTTCGCAACTCTACCTTGAGCAGCACCACCAGCACCCACAAGTCTTTGGAACCTAGCAGCAACACTCTTGCTAGGATCCACACCCATAGGCTGCAATCCTTCTCTGATTCTGCCGAAGATACGCCCAGGAGTTATTTTGGTAGCAGCAGTAGGTGTCTTCGCAAGATCATCTACACTATCCAGAGCTCTGGTGACACCAGGAGTAGCTGATTTTATACCACCTTGGATAGCATCTTTAGTTTTTCTGACACCTTTGCCAATAAGTTCTGAAGTGCCACCGACTGCACCGCTTACACCTCTACCAATCGCAGCACGGACCTTCGCTCCATCCTTGAGCGCGGTCATCTTCTTGGCGGTGGTCACACCCATCGCCATATTACCAATACCGAAGGCACTGAAGCCATCGATTGGTGTTGCTAGATTTCTAAGTTGTCCGTAAGTTTTCTTTGCACGCTCGCCAAACTCACGCAGTTTCTTCTCAGCATTATCAATAGACCCTGCCACATTGTCCAGGGTATTTGCAATGAGACCCAGGATAGCATCAGAGTTTGCTGCAATCGCTGCAGTTCCACCAACCAAAGCACCAAGACCAAGGAGCTTGAGCAGATCCTTGGGATTTACTTTACCTTTCTTTTTTGGTCCCTTAACAGATTTAGAGACACCAGAACTCATCCTCTCGATGGATGCTTCCTGTCTACTAAACTTAGAGGCTTGAATTTTCTTTTTGTCTAGCAGCATCTGCTGCTTCTGCAGCTTCAGTTGCTGAGACTGGATACTAACAAGGTCACTGAGCAGATGATTACTAACCATCTGCTGCTTGACGCTCTCCGCCTGCAACTTCACCATTGAAGCGTTGCTTGCGGCAAGAGGATTCTGTTTAAACTTGCTGGTGTCCAGTGCCATTACCTACTTGCGTTAGCCTGCTTTTGTTTTAGATTCTCTTCCTCAAGATGCTGGAGAAGTAGAGCAATATATACTTCTCTTTCCCAGGGAACTTGATTCTCGATCTCTGCTAGACTATATTTATGATGCTGGATCAAAGCAAAATTTGTCTTAAAATAGTTCTCTAAACTATTGTAAGACATCATCATCCGAAAAAAGCGGCGAGACCCTCCAGGGTGAACTCGTTTCTTTCTTTTGTGTTGGGATTGATGACATCAAATGTGTGGGACAACTTCGGCATAGTGACGAAGAACTCCTGTACATTTTCAAATTGCTTGGACGTCAGGCTCTCAAGGAAGGTGATGAGTTCTTTCTTAGAGCAGTTAGCAGACTCGTGTACTTCATCACCATCGATGACTTGATCAATACAGTCAGCGATAATATCAAACACCTCTTCAGAGGTTTGCTCACCACCAAAATTATTTTTGATGAACTGTTCCATCGATGGATACTTCATCATAATAGAAATGTTGTCACTGACATAGATCTGTTTGCTATGTCCATCAGGGATCTTAACTTCTACTTCTTCCAAGTCGATGGTGGTTTCGACTTTGGTTTCTCCATCATCCTGACAAGTTACAGTCAGGTTCAGTTCCTCACCCACAGACTTAGAACGAATCTTCAGGAACAGATACTCCAGGTCAAACATCGACAGCCTTTCGACTTTGATCCTGCTAGTAATGCAGTGCGACAAAAGGTTAACGATGGCATCCTGAATCTGTTTCTCGTCTTCAGATTCCATAGCCATCAGAAGAACTTTCTCTTCTTTAACTAGGAACGGGCGATACTTGATTGTCTGCCCAGTGGAAGGGAGTGCACAAGTATAAGTTGGCACATCAATCTTTGGTAAAGGCATAGTCTAAGGTTCAATAATAGTATTTAGAAGAGACCACCGAAGCTGTCAGTGAGTCCTGAGAAAGCATCTTTAACAGAGTCTAATGCACCAGACAAAGATGTAGGTGGTCTAGATGACTTAATGTTATTAGAGTCACTCCTCAAGTTCTTGCGTGCGTCTTCAAACTGCACTTCAAATCTTTCATAGAACATATTAACACTACAAACTAGGAGAGTCTGTGTGCCTGCATCCAGAGGAACAGCATCGATGGAGTAAGGGTAAGCATTGGTAAGGAAGTACCGCATACTTCTACCCTGGTCTCTGTATCTAGGACCTGGTTCTAACTTATCGATAAGAACTGTTGTCTGATAGGAATCTGGATAGGCTAGACGAGTAAATCTGTTGCGCTTCCGTTGAGGATAGTGCGACATCTCATCAGGGATACGCTCATCTTGATCAAATTGATTCTTGTCTTGGAAGATATTATCAAACCAAGAGTGAAAGAATTTCAACGCTGTCATATTGGCGTCGCAAACAAACGACAGTGACAGATCATTATACATCTTCATCGTAGGATACTTGTACGATGAACCTGTATAGTAGCCGTTGACTTGACCAGTTGCTGCCTGAACACTGGGAAGACTTACGTTATTACAGAAGACTTCTAGTGTCTCTCTATCAGGTTTGACTGCCAGTTTGTCGAAGAAAGATCCACCAAGTTGAGGAAAAACAACTCGAAACTGATTCGACTTTGCGATCCCGCCGCCACGAGCAATCTCTTTCTGTAATTTACTATAAAGATTTGCCATCTAAATAGGCTAAAGGATTACATTTTATTTATGGCGTACACTCGGGTACTATCGGGTCAGTACAAACCAGTGCACTACCAAAAATATAAAGGCGACCCTCGCAGGATCTTTTACAGGTCATCCTGGGAGTTAGGATTTATGAAGTACTGTGATAACAATGAGCACATCCTAGAGTGGGGGAGTGAGGAGATAGTTATTCCTTACCGTTGCCCTACTGATGGCAGAGTTCACAGATACTATCCAGACTTTTACGTGAAGTTGAGGGATAAAGATAACGTACTTAAGAAGTATATCATAGAAATCAAACCTCGTAAACAAACAGAACCTCCAAAGAAACCGTCAAGGCAAACGAAGAAGTATCTGGCTGAGGTAAATACCTTTATGAAGAACACTGCCAAGTGGAAGGCAGCGAAGAACTATTGTGATGACAGACGAATGGAATTCCTTATCCTAACGGAGCACGAACTTGGAATCAGTTTTTGAGAAACTAGAAGCAGCACAAGGTGGTGAGAAAAAGACACCATCCTGGTGGCGTAATGCTGCCAAGGTAGCTATGCGTTCTACTATATCAGAAACAAATAAGCAAGAGATCATTCAGCGAGAGAGATCTAATACAGACGATGGCAATGGTGTCAGGTATACACCCAGACAGGGTACTTTAATACTGTTTGAGTATGATGCAAAGACAACCAAAGAAAAATTACAATACTATGATCGAATGCCACTCTGTGTGGTGCTCGATGTAAATGTGGATGAGATGGTGGCGGCAAACCTACACTATGTCAGCCCAAAGAAGCGATTAAAAACTATCGAGCAACTATCCAAGGGAAAGATAGATGTGCCTCGCAGAGTCATCCATAAATATAAACGAAGTGATGTACAGAATCGCCTCTATATAGAGATAGCAGAGAGTGATTGGGACTCTGCAATGTATCTTCCATTGGAACAATTTGTGTCAGCTGTAGGAGCTATTGAAGTTCCTGTTACTGCTAAAAAAGTATGGTTAAAATATGATCTGTTAACCAAGTATAGATTCCGAGCGAAACGAAAAGTTCAATGAGCTTCTTCTCAAACCTTACTAGTGGTCTGAATCAACCTTCTTCTCTCAGGTTCCCTGTAGATAAGGTGGAAGATTATGATGACTACGTTCAGTTTACAGTTTATAAGTATCAACCTCCGTATCGTAAAGCCAAGTGCATTGGTTCTACAGGTGGCAGTACTTATGGTGCTCGGTATGAGAACTATGACATCACTGGTTTCGGTGCTGGTTCTGAACTAGAAGGTACAGAATATAAAAAGATGATCCTCTATATGCCTGAGGATATTAGAGATGCACACACAAGATCTTGGGGTGCCAAGCAGGTAAACAACCTGCAACGTGGTGCTCTCCGTGCTGTTGGTACTGTGTTAGATAATGCAGGCGAAGGCAGTATGTCTACTGGTGGGTTTGCCAACAGAGTCACCGAGACAATGAAGAACATTGTGGGTACTAACCCTGGTGAGCAAGGCAAAGCAGCATTGAAGCAGTTGGCTGTCGAAGCAGCATCAGGTGCTGGTGGTCTTAGCGATCCTAACATTGCTTACGGTGGTTTGCTTGGTCAAATTGCAAACCCAAACCTCGAAGTTATGTTCGATCAGCCTGGACTGAGACAGTTCCAGTTTAATTGGACACTAGTACCAAGAAATGAAAGAGAGTCCAGAGTCATTAAAGAAATGATCTGGCAATTTAAAAAAGCATCTGCTCCTTCGATGATGGCAGACGGATGGTTTATGAAAGTGCCTCACGTATTTAAAATTCAGTACAAGAGAGGCAGCAGTGACAATCACTGGTTAAATAAGATGAAGGCTTGCGCATTGGAATCAATCGCTGTGAGCTACACGGGTGCTGGATCGTGGTCTACATTAGAAGATGGTGCACCCACTGCAGTACAAATGTCTCTGCAGTTCCAGGAGTTGAAGATGGTCATCTCCGAAGACTTTGGCGATTCATTCAGCTATTCTAAACAGACGTACTGATGGCATCTTATTTTTCTTACTTACCAAACATTGAACTTGCTGTCAGACCGATCCAGTTTCCCTGGTCTGAGCAGCAGTATAAAGTTGCGAAGAATATTTTTAGAAGATTCAAGATCAATGACAGTGCTGTTGATACAGCAATGTATTTCAGGAAGCTGACTGTCACTGATGCTGATCGCCCAGATGTTATATCACAGAAGGTGTATGGTACATCTGATTATGACTGGGTGATTCTGATGTCAAACAATGTCATCAACCCATACTTTGACTGGCCAATGTCACAACCAGTCCTAGATGATTACATCAATCAGAAGTATGCTGCACCATATGAAATAAAACACTATGAGACAAGAGAAGTAAAGAATAGTGCTGGTGCAACAGTCTTACCTGAGGGTCAGATCGTTGATGAAAGTTTCTTCCGCGCACCCTACTGGATTGAATTCAATGAGACTACTGGTGACTTCCCCAAGCCAGATAATGAAACTAACCTCACAGTTCTAAGAAAGATAGAAGTTACTGGTGTAACATTACTGTATTGTAATACAGGTGTGTGTACTCCTAGTTCTACTACTGGTTGGGGATATGAATCAGTACCTACGATAACATTTGCTGCACCGTATGACTCTCTTGGAGATCTATCACCAGTGAGAGCAACAGGTACAGCAGTTATGTCTGACACAGGATACCTGAAGCGCTTTGATATTACATCTCCTGGTGAGAACTACACGTATCCTCCCATTGTTACTTTCGATGGTGGCTTAGCAGAAGAATCTGCTACTGCTGTGATCAACGAAGCAGGTCAAGTAACGGAGATTCGTCTCGATGGTACTAAGTTTGATACTACTGTTGCAGATAACATCTACGAGTTTGGTAACGGTACGACCATTGCAGAAAATGGTACGGGAGTGGGAACAACGGGTGGTTTTGACGTTGGAGGAACCCACCTCAGATTCGGTGACTCTCCAGGAACCCGTTACGCTACCCTTAACCCCGTAGATATGTCAACGTTTGACACTGTACGTGTCTATGCTGTCCGTGGTAATGGAAGTAACGGTGGCGAAACACCTGACATCAATGGTACAGAAGATCTTTACCTGAGATATCAGATCACTGACGGTGCACCTGTTGAGGAGAACTGGGTCAACCTAGGTATTGTGATCGAGGCTGTGCCTAACGGAAGTGGCACTGGTGTTCTTACTAACTATGACTTTGTGGTTCCAGCGAACGTAAGAACTCAGGATGTGTACTTCCAGTTGTATCAACCTGGCAATAGTGGATCAAACTATGACCACTATGGTATTACTACAGTCAACTTCATCAACACCACTGCTGAGTATACAGACTCCAACGTATACTTTACAAACAATCCACTCGATACCACAGGTGGTGGGGCTGCTGCAACAGTGGTGTTAGGAAAACGTATTGCAGGTGTAACCATTACAAACGGTGGTTCATACGAAGACGGCAGTCAAATTGGCGTCTCTATTACTGGTGGTAACCCAGATCAGAATGGTTGGATACAAGCAATCCCAACAGAAAGCCCCAACACATTCAACGTTGGAGACGAGGTTACATTCAGCAATGGTGTGATAGCAAATGTCACTGCATATACTGGCAATGATATGACCATTGAAGTTACTACAGGTAATGCACAAAACCCTGTCAGTACTGATATGGTGTTTAGTAGTGGAGCATCCATTGGTGTAGTCAGAAGTGTAGTGTCAACTAATCAGTCTGAACCTACCTACGTTGACAAGCAGAACAATTACTTCAGATACAAACTCAACCGTAGTGAATCTAATACTAGTGGTTGGGAGAAGTTGGTGAGAGATAGTTTCCGTTACAGAGATCCTAATGGTAACATTGTTACTCTCACTGGATTTAGTATTGCTAAAGCCGTCACGTTCCACGATTACGAGACAGCAATAAACGACAAAAAGCGAGAGATATATGTCCTCAAAGAGAGGTATCTCTCGCGTTTCATCCAGGAGATGAAGACCCAACTACCGTATAAGAAGTCGGGTGATTACATTAGCAAGACACTCAAGAGATCTGCTCTGTAACTTCTTCTTCTTCTTTTTTGTTGAACCCAAAGGGTCCTTCTTTCTCTTCCATCTTCAGTCGCAATGCAACTGTACCGATGGACTCAAGGATCTTTAGGATGTCCTCTGCTCTGGCATCTTCACCAAGTTCTTTGGCAACGTACCAGTACTTTGGCCAAAAGGTCTCACCTGCCTTCTGATAATCTTCAAGAGTTAAGAGTTTCATCGTGTAAAGTAGCGGTCCATACGGAGTTTAATGTAGTACATCCCGATGACCCAGAGGGAGAAGAGAAACCCTTCTCCGTAGGACATAGAATTCCAAGCGTGCACAACGTCCATCAGTCTTCCTCAGCAAGGCGAGCGAAGTAGGACAGCTGATCATCATCAGTAGAAGTGCTAGCAGTGATGTCAGGTGCATTGAAGTCGTTAGACGCGCCAGTTGATGCACTAACCACGGGTTCAAACTCCTCGTCATCAACAACGGGAGCAGTGGCGCGAGGCTTGTTGGTGCCAAGGACTTCGCTCAGACGTGCCTGCAGTTCATCATAGGTCTTGAACTGATCAGGAGTAGTAAATGCAGAGAGGCTGTACTCCTTCTTCCAGATACCTTCCAGTTCGTCGTCGTCCTTAGACAGTGCAGACTGACTGTCGAACTCAGACTTGTCGTAGTTCCAGTAACCAGCGACCTTGCAGATCTTCAGTTTGAAGTTAGCACCTTCCCACAGATCGAAGGGGTTGATAGGAGTCTCGTCCTCAAACTCAGGCTGCATTGCTGCAGTGATCTTGTCGTAGATCTTCTTACCAAACTTGTAGAGGAAGACCTTACCTTCGTTCTCGGGGTGTGCAGGATCACGCACAACATAGATGTTGGTGTAGTAAGAGAGCTTACGCTTCTGCTTACGTGCAGTCTCTTTGTCAGCATCGATGCCAGAGTTCCACAGTTTGCGGTTGACTTCACCGACAGGATCCTTCTGATCGATAGTGGTCAGGGAGTTCTCGATGTACCAACCACCAGGACCTTGGAAGGCGTGGGAGTACACCTTTGCCCACGGCATATCTTCGCCGTCAGGAGCAGGGAGGAAGCGAATGACTGCATACCCGTTGCCAGCCTTGTCCAGCTCGGGTTTCCAGAATCGTTCATCAGCACCACCTTTGGACTTGTTAATCTTCTCTGCCTCTTGAACGAGTTTTTCAAGAGAGTTGCCAGAGCGGCGCTTGAGATCTGTAAAAGACATTGGATTGTTTCGGATTGAATTGGATTTGGTTTACAGGATCATTATAGCAGATCCTG